>CDZG01062328.1_pt1 | contig 25134 bp, 28 predicted proteins | sample 557741 | NCBI WGS metagenome assembly CDZG01 (sample SAMEA3182086, study PRJEB8094) | gut metagenome | biome: human; feature: gut; material: Stool; isolation source: human stools | place: Canada | collected 2013-01-21
CCGGCTCATAACCGGTCGGTCCTGGGTTCGAGTCCCCGAAGGCCCACCATCAATTTCATAAATAGGGGTATAGCTCAATTGGTAGAGCGGCGGTCTCCAAAACCGTAGGCTCAGGGTTCAAGTCCTTGTGCCCCTGCCAGCGAATAGCCAGTAATTGTTCTGATTACTGGCTATTTTCTTTGCCTCTACACACTTTTCAACTGAAAAAGTTCGGAAAATGTAACGCCCAAAAAATTTCCCCCATTTTTCCCCCTTATCGGGAGCAGGTAACAGGTGGTTGATTATACTTCCAGATGGTTATAAAATGCTTGCATCCGCATGGCACTTTCCTGCCGCATTTTCTGCGTAACATGCCCGTAGACATCAAGTGTAAACTGTGCCGTAGCATGACCTAAATTAGCCTGCACTGTTTTAACGTCGTCGCCAGAGTACAATGAGGTTACTGCGAAGCTGTGACGCAGATCATGAAAGCGAACATCTGGTGGAATGTTTGCCCTTTCAATCACGGCCTTGAAGTGCTTTACGACTGTTCGGCGAACAAGATTTTTACCAAGTGCGTCCGTGAACACAAGGTTAAATTTGTTTTCCCATGCGGCTCCGACAATTTGCTTGTTTGCATTTTGCTGTTGCTGCTCATCTTTTAGAGCTTCCATTACAACTGGGGCCGGGGATAGCACTCGACACTTTCCGCTCTTGGGCGTTTCCAGAAAGTAAACGCCGTCTTTGCATTGAAGCTGCTGCTTGATGGTGATCTGACCGGTCTTGAAATTAGCGTTGTCCCAGGATAGACCTAACAACTCACCTTGACGCATACCTGTGAACATCGCAACAATAAACAGGTTATCGTATGCATCCTTCTTCGCTTCCTTCAGCATTCGGGCGATTTCCTCTGGCTCCAAGGGCTTGATTTCTGGCCGAACGACTTTGGGAAGTTTGCAGCCGGCAGTTGGGTTCTTGTGAATATAACCATTTGAAATTCCCTGCTCTAATGCGGCATGGAGGACACCATGTATGTTCTTTACTGTTTTCGGTGCCAGTCCTGATTTTGTAAGGGAGTTATAGAACAGTTGAATTGTATGTGTGTCCAGATCCTCCAGTTTTGCAGCGCCGAGGCGCGGAATCAGGTGCTTCTTGATTTGCTTTGAGTAGTTGCAGACTGTGAGCGGCTTCCAGTCTGCAGTATACTCTGAGATCCAGGTATTCAGCCACTCACCAACTGTTAGTTTGCAGGAAGGTAGGTAGGTGCCGGTATCAATCGACGTTGCGATCTCTTTTAATCTCCTAGCAACCTCGCGCTGTGTTTTCCCGCTGATACTTTTTTGAATCTGCTTGCCTGTGCCGGGATCGATCCCGACGGTGTAACGTGCTTCGTAGTAGGTATAGGCTTTTCCGTTTATAACTTTCTCTTTTTTTCGGATGGAGCCCATTCCGGCGACAGACTTTCTTCCAGATGCTTTGCGACATAAATACGCTCTTTTCGATGCCGCATAGCAGGTACAAATCAATCATACCACGAATGAACCCAAATCACAAGATGATATGCTTCAGCCGTTGCGCAGATACTCGTTGAAAGCATCTAAAGGAATTTTATATGTGCGCCCAATTCGGATGCTTCTGATTTTCCCTGAACGTACTAGTTCATAGGCCGTGTTATGGCTGATGGAGAGCAACACCTGCAGGTCTTTTACATGCAGAATCTGAGGAAGCTGATCTTTTTTTAATTCTTCTTCGTTCATAAATACCTCGATTTTATTTGATGCAGCCTTTCTCGAAATAATGAGAAGGCTGTTTTTGTTTTATAAGCCATCCGACAGTCCGTTCCTGCGCTCCGGTCAAGAGCGCGTATTGCAGTCGCTGCTGTGCAGCGTTGGACCGTGGGTACGCTCATAAAACTATATATAGATTTCGCGATGGACAAAGAATACTCTCTACTTATAAAATAGGGCGGCAATACGATTTTTCTGCAAAATGCAGAAAAAAGCGGTCGCAAGTCTGCGACCGCTTCGGTTATGCAACTGTGATTTTTGCTTTATCGCAAAGCAGATGCTGCCCAATTTAGAATCTGCTCTGCAAATGCGATTGCCTGTTTTGCATGATGCTCCTCGACAGTCAGTTCGTTCGGATATCGTGTCATGGTACCAAATGGCGTTAGGGCATCTGCAGCATCGCCGATTGCATCCGGGATGGAGATATAGTTGTGAATCTGATTCAGCAGAAAAGAAAGATCGTGGCTTTTGGGAATCCCGGTGGGCCAGTGCAGAGAGACAATCACAGCCTTGATCGCTTTTTCCGCAGACTGCTGGCAGTGGTAGCAGACGATTTCGAGCGGCTTGGGATGATAGTTTTCAAAAAGATGCCGGGCAACGCCTAAATCCTGCGCGGCATAGTCAATCCACTGTTTAACTTGCTGATCCATAGAGCAGAACTCCTTTGTGGAAGACCTCGTTTTCTACGGTGAACTGATTCTTACGTTCGTCAAAGCAGCTTTTTGTGCCAACCAGAATATCCACAGGGCGCTGCTTCACGCCGCGAATCGCTTTGTATGCAGAAGTGGCTACGGCGTGAAGATCTTTCTCGTTGTCATCTACAATAATGTAGAAGTCAAAATCGCTGTCGGCGTGCGCGGTACCGTTGGCAAAAGAGCCAAACAGATAAACGCCAATCGGCTTGATTTGATCGACCAGCTTTTGTTTTATGACTTCAATCTCATCAACGGGCATGGTAAGCACCTCCTTACATCATTCTCATTTATAGTATAGCAAACTGCGGAAAAATAATCAACGAAAACAGGTAGACAACAATTTCAAGAAACCAAGAGGTTCAGTCTGCCGATTCCTCGCAATCGAAAGACACGGGTTCAATTTTCTCGACTGCCAATGCACAGGGGCGCGGCAGATATGTGTTCTTAACTTCATGGACAACTGTACTGACTGGCAAATAGACCCGATAGTTTTGCCCCACAGACAGCCGCTTGTTCTTTTCCATGCAGAAAACAAGCTGCGCGCCGTCTGATTTTTGCAGAATAACTCTGCGCTGCCGCTGGAATAGAATGCTGGAAACTGAGAGGCAGGCGCCTTCCTCTGCACAATAGCCGCCCGCATAGAAAAGCGCGGCCAGTGCGACAGGCAGAAAACAGGCCAGCGTGATCTTCTGTTTCTTATTGATGGAGCATCATCCTTTCATAAGCGGCAAAGTCGATGCTTGTGATATTGACCTGCGCACCGAACGCCTCCCGCAGCGCCTCTGCCTGATAGTCAAAGCAGAGGATGCTGCCAGTCTGGTTCCGCAGCGTCAGCGCACAGCGGAACCGGTGCAGCCTTGGCAGATCGCAGAGATACGAAAACAGGACAGGCGACCCGTCCTGCTCCAGAGCATCATGATCGATTGGCATTGCGGGGGACGGTGGCAGGAGGTTTTCCGAGAGGATTTCATTCAACTGCTCCAGCATATCCGGTTGACATAACTGAAACGCGCCGACTTCTCCAAAGTGGTCGAGCGTCAGAAAATAGAAATGCGGATAGCTGCCATCCAAAAGAAAATGGTTCTGCACCATGTCATTCAGGATCGCAGGTATCTGCATGGGAGAACTGCCGAATACGATACCGCTGATCGCGAACTGTGCATTGCGGCAAAATTCTGTTTGTAAAATAGCTTTTAATCGAATCTCGGCATTGTATGCCCATCTCGGAAAGGTCGAAGCCATGTTGTAAACCGGGAAGATGGCCTGTTCTGTGAACAGCACGCCCGTCATGCGGGAATTGCGGATTTTGGTGCAAAGACTGCCGAGAGCTTTGAACTCGCGGGAGGAATAGTAGACCGGAAATAGAGTGGGATTTGAGAGCCAGTCTTGCATAGATGGCTTTTCCCACGGCAGCGACGGGATTTGCGCGTTGTGCAGGATCTGAAGCGCCTCGGCCATCCGGTGCAGCCGCAGCCGGCGCTCTGGTTCTGACTTCAAAGAGTTTGTTTCGGACGTGCCTGTAAGATAGGGCGCAAGGTCAAATGGATATTTTTGAAGCAGCAGCCGTTTGGCGCTTGCGGTCAGCCTGAGTCCACGCAAACCGTTCTTGGTATACGAACGGAGCAGCCCGTCCTTTTTGAGCTTGCCGATCACGCTTTCGATATAGCTGCTGCCGCCCGGAAAGTGGCCGGAAAAGGCAGGCGGGAACTCGCCGGAGACGGCGATAATTTGCAGCACAAGAAGCGGAAGCGTGCCATCAGTGGGAAGTTGCGTCGGATTCATAAAAGTGACCTCTTTTACCGTATCGGCTCTTAACTTCGGTAATTTCTGCGCTGCCGGTCAAGCGAAAACGCCTGATGTTTCAAGGGAAAACACCATGCGCGGCGGTATCTGAAAAAGAAGGACGAAAAATGCTTAAAAATCCGACATGGTTTCCAGCGCATTTTGATGCTCTTCCAGCCAGCCCGGAAACATATCTTGATCCATTACAAAGAGCTTTGTGACATCTTCCTCGCCTAACTCCGTGGTGTTATAGACGTTGCACAAAAGCCCATTGTCATCCATCATAAGATAGGCGCAGACAACGTCCAAAATCTGCTTCATTTCCAGATTGTCATAGTCCCGGATGCGGCCGCGTCCGCCAGATACCGCATAGATATGGCAGAAGCAGATGATGCACGACTCAAAATGGGAAAGAGGATGATCTTTAACAAACTGTCCGAGCGCCTGCTCCAGCGGGTCGGTCAGATATTCGGCGCTGCGTTGCTTTTTCTTGGGCAATAACCCCGGAAGCGTGATCTCCACTAGCCCCGGCTGCGCGGTGATCGTGATGCCGAGGACATTTGCGGCGGAGGTCAGGTATTCATGCTTCTGCACGGTGGTGAATCCGTAGACCAGATGCCGCATCCGGCAGGCAATCTGCTCTGCGCGGAGCGCCGCGTCAGTGGAAAGCAGCTCATAGTTTTCCGGATACCGCTGCAAGTCCATTGTGTTCATGGCGCAAAGCGCATTACTCAGCCGCGAGACCTCTGCCAGCAGCGAGGATATTCGCTTGGATAAAAGCGCACGGTTCATAGATAACCTCCATAGTGTGAAATAGAGCTTCAAAAAAAGAAAATTGATTTTATTTAGAATCTAGGCTATACTGAACAGAGAAAATACGATGTGTGAAAGGAGCGGTTGTTATGGATCAAATACAGAACCGCCGGATTGCTGCTGTCAAGGCAGCCGACGCGATCAATGCGATTGAAGGCGTTCCGGTTTCTGACTATGCCAAAACGCTCTCTGCTTGTTGGGCAAGGGGCGAGATCACAGATCAGCAAATGAAATCTGCGCTGCTCGCTTCTCACAGAAGGCTGGTGGCAACAGTATATTGCAACGACTGAAATGTAATTTATATAGTTTATTTTCTGGACGGATGCAGACTTTGCATCCGTCCTTTTACATGAGTTCTTGAAGATATTGAACACTTCCATCACCATCCAGCAGACAGTATGCGCGCACATTTGGAATGGCAAGCAGATCAACCTGCGCGGCATCCTCCAGAATGACCAGCCGCACGGGTGGTTCCTGTTCCGGACGAGCAAGTAGCAGGTTCAAAATGGCTTCTTTGCCCGGTTCGGCATAGAGGATTTCATAGACCTCGCCGCCAGCAAGAAAGACGATCTTCACGGGATATTCTCCCGCAGCATGGTACTCGACCTGCTCCATGAAATCTGCCAGGACGGTCACCGCCGCTTCCAAACCACGGTCGCGGTCTTTCGGCAGCTCCGGCGTCAGAGAATAGAAGCCGTCCACAAGGAACAAGCGTTTTTGCTTGCAGAGATAGGACAAAAGATTTTTGAGCTGTTCGTTTTTCTGTGGGTACAAACCTAAAATCTGTTTCTGTGTCAGGACACCATAGGTGGAAATATCCCGCAGGATGCCGCTGGCTTCGTGCGAGTAGATCTGGGCGCGGGTTTTCATAGTCGTCACCTCTAATTTTTGTGCGTATAACTGCCGCACAGAATACGTACAAACTGTAGCTGTCAGATCTGAAGATGGCTGCTGTACGCATAAAAGACGTATTGTGTACGCAAAGATGATTTTAGAGAAAAGATGTTGCTTTCAAAAGCGAAAAATGTATTGCAATTTGCAGTACATTCGTATATACTAATGACAAAGGAGGCGATTCATTTGGCTACAAGAACCGCGAATGTCATGGCCCGTGTGGAGCCGGATGTAAAAGAACAGGCAGAGAATATTTTGGATCGACTCGGCGTTCCGGCATCGGTTGTCATCAATGCCCTGTATAAGCAGATCATTTACAGAAACGGGATTCCGTTTTCTCTGGTTTTGCCGACTGCGCCGGTCGCCCGCGATGAAATGACGGACGCAGAATTTAACGCTATGATGCAAACTGGCCTGAACGCTGCAAAGGCTGACCGTTCCCGCGGCGCATCCGAAGTCTTTGCAGATCTGCGCAGAGGACTTTGAATGTGAAACAGTATGAAGTAAAAATCACGGAACCGGCACAGCGCCAGCTTCAAGAAATCGTCCGCTATATTGCTGGGGATTTGCAGGAAAAACGGACGGCGCTCTGGATGCTGGACACGCTGGAAAAGGAAATCCTATCCCTTTCTACGCTTCCAAATCGGGTTGCACTGACGGAAGAAGAACCCTGGCACAGCGCGGGTATCCGCAAACTGCCGGTCAAGAATTATCTTGTCTACTTCTGGGTCAATGAGGAGCAAAAGCAGGTTCAAATCACAGCAGTTGTGTTTGGACGGCGGGATCAGAGAAACGTGCTGCAAAATATGAAGTACGAATAGACAAATGCCCATGTTGGACAATGCCATCGAAAGGTGACAAATTCACTTTTTGGCGTTGTCCAGCAGGGGCATTTTTATATGTGTGCAGTATATGGCTTATCCTGTCCTGCCGTTCCGCTTCAGCAGTTCCTGAAGCTCCCTGCGGTCGGTGGTGATGAGTTCCTTTTCCAGCTCACTGCACTTGATCTCGACAGCGACATTATTATTGTTCGTGCTGATAAGGGCGCTGCCGCGCTCAAAGTGCGTGATCTCCATCAGCTCTGCTTCAGAAAGATGCAGAATGGAGCCGACGCGCTGGGCTTCCTCATCCTCCAGATTCAAGATCACCTTGGTCTTGGAGTTGTTGATGATGCCCTTGCCGTATTTGCCGTCCTCCAGCGCAAAGAAGTCGTTGAGGTCCTGCGTTGCGCAGACGGCCGAGCCGCCGTAGCCGCGGATGATCTTGAAGATCTCCAGCACAAATTCCGCTGCCAGACGGTTGCTGCTGGCGCCGATGAGCTGCCAGCACTCGTCAATGAAGATGGCCTTTTCCTCCGTGCGGTTCTCCTTTGCCTTATCCCAGACAAAGTCTAACGCCATAAACATGCCGACGGTCAGAAGATCGCCGGTCAGCTCCGAAATGTCCAGAACGATATATTTGTTGTCGAGAGACACGTTCGTCTGCTGGTTGAACGTCTTGGCAGAGCCGCTGACGAGCCGGTTCAGGATGTTTGCCAGCCGCAGCGTGGAGGAAGATTCCTTGAGTACCGCATACAGATCGCCCAGAATCGGCATTTCGCGGTACCGCTCCGGGTGCTTGGGGTCGCGGAGCGTGTCATTGTCGTGCGTAATACCCTTCTTGGCGTAGGTGCGGATCATGGCTTCATCGAGTAGCTGCCGCTCCTCGTGATTCATGTCGGGGATCAGCAGGCTGAAAAAGATGTGCAGCCGCTGGATCTTGGCGGCCAGCATGGAGTGTTCGACCGTACTGCCGTCGAGCTGCTCATCGACCGAGCGGTCTGTCTGCCGGATCTCCATGACGTTGATGCAGTTGGGAGAGGCAGGCGAGATCTGAATGAACGCGCCGCCGATGTTGGAGCAGGCACGGTGAAATTCGTGACCCTTGAGCGGTGCGACGATGAACACCTGAATCCCTTTTCGCCGCATCCGAAGCGCCATGAGCTGCATGGTAAAGGTCTTGCCGCTGCCGCTCGTACCGAGAATGGCGATGTTGGCGTTTTTGTAGATGCGCGAATCAAAGATGTCCACGATGATGAGAGAGTTATTGTGCTTGTTGACGCCGAGCAGGATACCGTTGTCATCGCACAGTTCATACGCCGTGAACGGATAGCAGCTTGCCGCGCCCAGCGTCAGCACATTCCGTTTGCTGCGTTCAAAGAGCGATTTGTCCAGCTTCACGAGCGGAAAAGAGGACCGGAGTGCCTGCTCCTGACAGAAATTGCAGCTCTGCACGTTCATATCCTGCGAAATGAGCAGCTTTTTCATCTCCGCACACTTCCAGTCCAGATCGTCCGGATTGTCTGCGGTCACGGTGATGAGCAGATTCAGGTAGTAGAAATCTTCATGGTTGCTCAGACCATCCTTCAGGAAATAGCCGCTTCGGATGGCGCTGTCGAGATCGTCAAAGTCTGTATTGGTGTCGCTGGTCTCCTTGATCTTGCTGCGGTTGATGCGAAGCTGCTGGCCGAGCTTGCGGATCATGCGATCCTTTGGCTGCCGCGTCAGAAATACATCGAGGTCAATGCCGTCCCCGGCGTTGACCAGAAGACTCAGCCACCCCGCAGGAACCTCGGATTTATACCCGTCCGACGGCACCAGCAGATACGCATAGTACGTTCCGTCGATGCAGAGATAGCTGCCATGCGTGAAATCCAGCTGCGAGGGCGCAAAAAAATCACCGACGGGGATTTCGTCGATGGAGCAGCCTGTCTTTATATAGTTCGATGTAATATGAGAAATGCGCTGCAAAAACGGAATATCCGTGCTTTCTCTGCGGCAGAGAAATGTATAGAGCATTTCGGCGGCAGCTTCGTCCTCATTCTCATGCTGGACAACGCTGTTGCCGCATTGCCGGAGATAATTTGCCGCCGTCCGCGCCGCTGTTTGCAGTGACGAAATGGCATCCACTTCTTCACGGTCTTTCTTCGCGCCGGGGAGTGGTTCATGCTCCATGATGAGAAAAAATCTTCGCGCAATGGCTTCTCTGGAGCCGAGCTTTTTGAGCAGTTTCAGATAGTCCTCCTGCTGCATCCGGCAGCTTTCGTTCGTCTCCTGCGCCATTTCTCGACGCACGGTTTCGATATGCCGGTTCATATCCGCGCGTTTCGTAATGACCTTGATCTGCAGCTTCACGGGCGCGATTTTGAGATAGCTGATGAACGAATACACGATGTTCCGCTGCTCTCTCGCGCTGCGGAGCAGAAAGTTGATCGGCACGATCTCCAGGATCTTGATAAATCGGTGGTCGGTCGTGTAGACAATGCCGTTTTCGATTTTCTGAATCGGCACATACGCTGCAAGCGGATTGCCGGGTCGCGCTGCCTGTTTCTTCTGGCGATAGACGGTGTCCAGCATCAGGCGGCGCGTATCCTTTGCAAAGCGGATGCGGCTGCCGTCCTTTTTGTAGGCGGCGGGCTGCACAGCCGTGCTGGGGCCGGACTTTTTATCCCACGTCGGGAGGATCGCCTGTTTTCGGCTGCTTTTGCCGCCACTTTTGTTCAGGCTTCTGCGGTTGCGCAGAAAGCGAAAAAAGAGAATGATATAGGATGAGAGCGGCATCCCCGCGATCCCGATGAGCGCCAGAAGCGCCAGCGGCAGCGAGGTCAGGCAGAGCAGGATGATCCGGACGGTTAGCGTCAGCGAGAGCGTCAGGATCGGAAGCCCGGTGCCGGCGGCAAGGATGACCGCCTCGACCACATTTCGCGCCTTGAATAAGCCGCCGAAGAACGAACCGCCCTCAATAAAATTTGGCGGGATCACATAGCTGTCCCGCTGTTCCTGACTCATAGGTTCTCACATCCGATCTTTTCTTTGCGGTGGATTCGGCAGCTTCTGCACGATCTTTTCGTGATAGGCGATCTTGCCGTCCTCCGTCTGATAGGGCTTTCGTTCTACGGTGTCCGCTGCGTACTGCTTATACCATGCGGCGTCGTCCGCGGAGAAGACCTTGCTGTAATCGCCCTTCGGTTGAGCGTACTGGTCGGCATGGTACATACAGAAATCAATGCCGCCCGGATGCTCCGGCGTAAACTCGCGTCCTGTGATGCGGCCGCCGCCGATCTCCACGTCCTGATAGCGCGGAATGTTGGTTGCGTGTTCTCCGAGCGCGGTGAAGCCCATATAGGACATCAAAGAACGTGTCGCGGTCTCGCCGGTGATGGAGCCGGTCGTGCGGTAATCACCCTTGGCAACCGTGCCGATCACGTCGTTGGCAAACGCGCCGCCCTGATAGAGAGATTTTGCGAAAAGCGTTCCACCGAAGCTGCGGAACTGCGTCGGTGCGGACGGGATCGGCGCAGGCCGGGCGGCAGGCGCTTCATTTGCCGGGGCAGAAGCGGGCGCAGCAGATGGTGTTCTGCTGTGCAGGAATCTGCCGGGACGCCCCTGCGCCTGAACAGTCCGCTCTGCAATGGTGGTTTTGGAAAGTCCATTGTGGACGGAGAAAAACTGTTTGTCGGATTGCGCAGTATGCTGTCGGGATTGCGATTCCACCTGTCCGAAAGTGGAGCTTTGCGTCTCCTGCTGGGTATGCTGCGCCTGCTCACGCTGCGTGATTCCAGACTGTTCCGTGTGAAAACCATCCATCGTATCATGCTGTGCATGGTGGCTTTCCTCGGACTGCACCTCGCGCTGGGTAACACCGATCTGCTCCTGTTGCAAGGCAGACTGCATGACCTGCGACTGTTCCGTTCTGGCTTCTTCGCTGCTTGCATCAAATTCATCCGACTGCACCACAGAGCCGACAAATTCGCCCTGTTCCGACTGGAACGCCAGATGCGATGCCTGCTGATCCTCCGTATGCAGCGCCGCGTGGAACTGCTGCTCCTGCGCGGACTGCGTATCCTGATGGAGCTGGCTGGCATCCATAGAATGCTGGGATTCGTGGAGCGCTTGTTGGGACTTTTCACGCTGTTCCGAGTTTACGGCGCGGGAAGAAACCGTCTGCTGATTCTGGTCAAGCTGGCTGGTGTTCTGCCGCTGCTGCTCGGAAGCGGACTGCGAACCGGAATGGGTGTCGCTGCTCGCGTGTGTCCGGCTGACGGTCGACTCCGCCTGTTGCGGCTGGACGATATTTTTCTCCGTCGTTGCCGTGCGCACAGCATCGCTCGCGATTTTGCGGCTTGCCATTCCGACCAGACCGCCGCTGAAAAAGCCTGCCGCAGCCGCGCTTCCACTGCCGGATTTCCCGGATGCAGGAGCAGAACCGTGACGGCTGCGGCTGCCCAATGCGCTGCCGACCGCGCTGGTCGCGGTGTTGATGGCGCGCATGGCGATCATCGCCTCAGAGAGCATGGAGCCGCCGGTATGCCCAACGTTCAGACCGAGACTGGACAAGAAGCTGTCGATCTTCTGCGACACTTTCAAAAAGGCAATGGCGCACAGGAACCACACCAGCACGTTGCCGGAGACGGCTTCTTTCCCGGAAGCGCTGACCGCGGATTCTACGTCGCTCTCGGAAATAGCAAATGCGCTAGTTGACATAACTGCAACGAGGACGAAAATCAGCAGACAGTTCAAAAAGAATCGTTTTCTCATGGATACTCCTTATAGGGACAACGGATTTGCGATAAACGTGCCGACCATGCTGGTAAACAGCCGCAGGCACCATGCGTTCATGAGCAGCAGAAACACCTGCCCACCCAGCATCCGGCACCATGCCTTGAAGATGTTTGCTGTGGACTGAGAGCCGCCCATCGAAAACGCGACCGGCGCAGTGTAAACAAGAACGCCGAGCAGGATATACCGCTCGGCGGCTTCAAAGAGCAGCTTCAGATAGTTCCACGCCAGCAGCACAACGATGATGAGCACGATCAGCGTGACCGCGCCGTTTGCGCAGGCGCCGATGATGACCAGCATGACGGAATTGAAATCCGCAAAGCTGAGCGGCGGCAGCTCGGAAGACAGAATCCAGTCATACGGCGTGCCACCAATCTTCAGGACAATCTCGACAATGCTTTTCGCGCAGTAGGTGAGCGTGATGAAGATGATCGCGCGAAAGGTCAGCTTGACCGGGTGCTCGGCTTCAAAGCCGGCGCCCAGCCAGTAGTTTTTGAACAGGTTCCAGACCCACATCAATAAAATCAGGCCGATACCGATGGCGGTGAAAATATCATACATTGTTTCAGCTGCCGGGAAGTAACGCAGAAACGTGTCCATCCCGCAGCCGAGCGCACCGAGTACCGACGTGTTGATGAGATCCAGACCGTGCATGATCTGTTCGGAGATCCATTCGACAACGCCGTCAAGAATCCCCATGCTTTATGCCGTCCACTGACCGCCGGAGAAGAAAGGCGTGACGTAGGCCATAATAAAGCCGAGACCGTTCAGGATCGCCCAGGTGATCGCGATGCGCTTGAGCCATGCACGCGATTCCTCGACCGTTCTGCCGCTGCGCGAGAAGTTCATCATTAAAAGCGCGACGGACGCGGTGACGATAGCGGCGATTGTGGAGATGAGAAGAATTTGCTGATAGACGTCCTTCATGATCTCCGTCGCCTTTTCCCAGATCGTCGTGGCCGAAGCCGGCTGGATCAGAAGCGGCAGAATGCTGACGCCGAGCCATGCAGCATAGAGCCAGCGCCCCGGACTTTTCCTCGGCGGCGGAAGCTGCGGCAGGTTGTTGGATGTGTTCAAAGATGCTCCTCCTTTTCTTTTCCCGATGCAAAAAGCAGACGCCCAATCCGGACGTCTGCTCGCAACAAGATTCAGTTTTTATATGCTTTTGAGCATCTTTAGTATAGCATATCCGGATTTGCGCCGAAAGAGCAAAAGCGTGCCAATGTTGCGACAAAAGCAGTCCTATTTCCTCAACATCTTATTTACAGATACAGCGAAAAAGGCTATACTAAATAATGGGAATCTGTTATTGAACTGTTGAAAAATGCGATGAGAATAAGGAGGGAGCATTTATGAATACCGAGAACGAGGAAAAACTGTATGAGTTTATTGTAAACTATGAGGAACGGATATATGCCAACGAAGAACGACGCGAAGATGCTCTTGTGCAGCAGGCATCTCATATGCAAACAGCATTTTCAGTGTTGTCAACGGTTATTTTGATGGTTGCTGCAATCGTTATTGACCATCGTGGAAAGTTAAGCCTAGAATATTTACTAGCAACTTTTTCTGTAATTTGTTCAACTCTGCTATCAAGTTTATTCTGTGCGACGAAAGCCCAAAAAAGATATTCTCGAAAGTCGTTTCAAAGAGCAGATGGGTTCCACGTTGATGCTTTAAATGAAAGAGGATTGCTGGAAACAAGGATACAACAATATGACTATATAGCACGCACTTATGCTGTGCTGCATCCGTCTTTAAGAGACGTGAACGAAAAGCGAGTTCGATGGATTGTGAGATCAATGACCCTATTTCAAATAGCATTAGTAATGTGCGCATTGGCGTTTGTCATCTCAATAATTCTATTACTTAGCTAGTAATTTCAGGGGACTTGGAAACTACACAGGATTGGGAAATATATAATAGCGAAAAATGATGTTTTATTCAGTGTTATAGTTTTCCAACGAGCAAAAGGCAATGTTAGTGCATATACTATCAGCGAACAAGCAGTATGCATATCAGCAAAATTAGCAGTATATTTCTTGACAAATTTTCTTGCCAGTGTTACAGTAGAAATGCGGAGGTGAATAACATGGTCAATATTGCAAGTGCAATTCGGAACACGGTTCCCATTTCTCTGTTTAATAGAGGCCTTGCCGGAAAGATTTTCGATGAAGTCAAGCAGAGCGGTGCGAAAGTCGTTATGAAAAACAATGCTGCGGAATGTGTTCTTCTGTCTCCTGAAGAATATATGAGCTTAATCGATGAAGTGAACGATGCAAGATTACTGACGTTGGCATCTGAACGCATGGTAAAGGCGGACTCTGCAACGTTTGTCCCGGCAGAACATCTCTACGAAGAACTCGGTATTACGCAGGATTCTCTGGATGCCGTTGGTGAGGTAGACATCGAATGAACTGGAAGCTGGTCTACCTGCCGGAGGCCGCAAAAGATCTGAAGAATCTTGCTGGAAATCAACGTCTGATGGTCGTTAAGGCTATCAACAAAGTTCTTCAAAACCCGCTCCCCGTCACAGAGGGCGGCTATGGAAAGCCGTTGGGGAATAAACAAGGCAATGATTTGGCTGGACTTCTAAAAATCAAGCTCCGGGATGCCGGTATCCGTGTCGTGTATAAGCTGATCCGGACAGAAACAGAAATGTTGGTAGTCGTCATCGGAACAAGAGCCGATGATGAGGTTTATGAAACGGCGCAGCACCGGGCAAAAAAGAATCATTTATGAAAAGCAGCATCACTCGCACAGAATGTGGGTGATGCTGCTTTTACTATGGGATAAAGATATGATATACACAAATGAAGGGCGCTTGAACAGTACTTCCTGATGTAATTGTCTGGTGTGGTGCTGCGTCCCGTTTTTCTAAAATAACACTATTGCGCCCTGGTTGGGTTAACCGAGGGCGCAATGAATGGTATGCTATGAAATGGACAGTGGAGTTAGGAGGAAGACTTATAATTTTTCTTCGAGTGTAAGATGATGAAGGATGGCACGACCGTGGTTTTTCTGTTTCCAACGTGTCACAGCGCTGCTATTAACTGAGTGGGTTCCTGTTCGATAGACTATTCTCTGATAAATGATGTAGCCGCGGAGCGAAGGAGAAATCAAATTAATGGTGTTTTCAAGCTGTTTGATAGCTTTATCGATTTCTGAGCCCTTTAGTTCAATGTAATAGGACTTGTGCGCATCGTCATTGAGCAAGAGATAATCACATTTCTTCTCTTCAACACCGCAGATAACTTTTCCATATATCATCTGTCAATAACGGCACCAAATAGAGATTTTGTAACAAGTATAGGAAGTCAAGATGCGTTTGTACGTGAACTGCGAAATATATTAGAGCGCATAAAAAATGACAACCCCGCAGCCGAGTGCATTCATATTTTTCCAGCAATGCCAAACTCCCTTGCTGTGCGGATGGGTATGGATTTTATGCCAAAGGCAGATTTGCTGTGGCTTGCGATATTTGCACGAGAAAGGGATGCTTCATAGGGATATCAGCTTGTCGAATGTATTTGTCAAACATTATGAAGATGTGGATGTTGTAAAAATTGGTGACTTTGGTTTGGTGAAAATCCCAGAGAGTAATCTAAACAAAGATAATACATAAATTGATAAAGTATGAAGGCACTTATTCTACAACAAGAAGTTGTTCAACCTTATTCTTTGTTTTTAACAATGCAGTTATGATTTCATTTTTGTGTTCGTCTGTTAAACGAGCTGTGAGGGTAGATACGCTTACAGCATAGTTTATATCATCGCCCTCTCTTCCAAGAGACGTTGCTATGCAACTGATAAGTTCTTCATTTTCTTCGTTATCCATTGCGTAATTATTTATGCGAACCTGATTAATTTCTTTCATCAAATCAGCAAAATCCGTGATTGTGTTCTTTGTTACTGATATCACATTGCTAGACTCAAATATCTTTTTAATTTCTCCGTTTGGCAAGGAGGCCATGATTGCTTTTCCGGTAGCGCAACGATACATAGGGAGCCTCATTCCTATTTTAGAAGCCATCTGAATTGAACCAATCGGTTGAGTTACTTTATAAACATACACAACATCATTTTCATCACGCACCACAAGATGCACCGATTCACCAAGAGAACTGCTTAATTCATCAATATACGGCTTTGCAATTGCGATTAAACTTGAACGGGGTGCCGTTTGATTGACGAGTTCATAGAGTTTTAATGAAATCCTATAATAGCCACCACGCTCATGAATCACATACTTCAAAGAACATAAATTATTTAAGAGCCGATGAGCAGTAGGGAGAGCTAAATTACACTTTGCGGAAATCTCTTTTAACGAAAGAGGATTTGCAGACCGTGCTAATAATTCAAGCAACTCGAAAGTGCGCTCTACACATTGAATACTACCCTTTTCCATCAATATCCTCCATAAGTGTTTTCTTCTTTTTTGAAATATTAGCATTGGGGTGTTTGTTTGCTACCAGAACTTTTTGCAAACGCTTCAAAAAATAGAGGAAATTATTCCTAGAACTTACAGCGCAATGATTTTATCCTATTTTATCATAACGTTCAAAAAATTAAAAGAGTTTTTTGAATTTCCACTACACGAAATTCAATGCGTATATTTGTGAAAATTGCACATGGCCTGAAATATTATTTTATTAGTTTTGTCAATATTCTTCTCGCTTAAGTTGGAGTATAATTTCCACATAAAATAATCAATAGTTACGTGGGTTTTCACTATGCGAAACATACACCCATACGATAGAGTTCAAATATACCAGCAACCATTGTAGAAAGGAAAGTCAGTAATGGCAGAATATCTTTTGGCCCATGATTTGGGTACCAGCGCTAACAAAGCAGTTCTTTACGGACTAGATGGGAGATTACACGGAAGTATCGTAAGCGCGTATCCAACCGTTTATCCTCAAGACAGATGGGTAGAGCAGCGGGCAGACGACTGGTGGAAAGCTGTATGCCAATCTACTTACTTGCTATTAGAACAGACGGGTGTAGATGCAAGTGATATTGCGGCTGTAAGTTTCAGCGGTCAGATGATGGGATGCCTATTAGTAGATCGAGATGGAAATCCCCTGCGAAACATGATTATCTGGGCAGATACGCGTAGTAACCTGCAGGAAAAACGCATGATTGAAGCGGTGGGGATGGATGTTGGCTATCAAATTACAGGGCATCGCCTAAGTGCATCCTATTCAGCGGCTAAACTACTCTGGGTACGTGACAATGAGCCGGAGATCTATCGTCATACATATAAAATGCTTCATGCGAAAGATTACATCATTTTCCGCATGACTGGGGAATTTGCCTCTGAATACAGCGATGCTTCATCTACAAATCTTTTTGATATTCAAAAAAAGCGATGGTCAAATGAATTGATAAAAGACTTTGGCATCCGTCCTAGCATATTGCCTGATCTATATCCCTCTACATATGTAATAGGTACGGTTACAGCAACAGCTGCTCAGGCAACTGGGTTATGCGAAGGAACTCCTGTGGTTATGGGCGGCGGGGATGGAAGCTGTGCTTGCGTCGGGGCAGGTGTGGTGGAAGTTGGAAGCGCATACAACATATTGGGTTCTTCTTCATGGATTTCTTTTGCATCGAATGAACCGTATTTTGACGACGAGATGCGTACATTTAATTTCGTGCATCTTGACTCGAACCTTTATACTCCAACCGGAACAATGCAGGCAGCCGGATATTCCTACAGTTGGTATCGCGATATGCTTTGCAATGAAGAACGTCGTATTGCGGATAAAGAAAATAAGAGTGTTTATCAGTTGATCGACGCAGGGGTTAGCCGCTCTAAGCCTGGTGCTGGTGGTATGCTTTATTTGCCGTACCTGTTAGGCGAAAGATCTCCGCGTTGGAATCACAAAGCCCGTGGAGCATTTATAGGTATGACGATCTCTACCACAAAAGATGATTTTGCACGCGCGATTCTAGAGGGCGTAGGGTACAACTTAAAGGTCATTTTGGATATTTTTGATTTGAGAGAACCTATTAAAAATATGCTTTTGATCGGCGGTGGAGCGAAAGGGGAGGTGTGGCAGCAGATTTTAGCAGACATCTGGCAAAAACCGTTGATGATTCCAGAATATTTGGAAGAAGCAACCTCAATAGGTGCAGCGGTATGCGCAGGTGTTGGCATTGGGGCCTATTCTTCCTTTAGTGCAACGAAGGATTTTAACCGAGTGGTGAAAACAGTTTATCCGAACCCGGAAAATTTCGCGCTTTATCAGAGAATGTATCGTGCATTTAATGAGGCTTATTATGGGATAGAGAACACGTATGAATTGCTTTGGTAGTTCATTGTATAAAGATAATGGTTAGGCAAATCGATGATAAGGCCGTATTTGGTAAAAATGAAATGTTTTGAGGTGTAATTTATGAATAGTGTTATACAGTCGCTTACCCCGGAATCTCTCGCGAAATACTTTGATCATACGTTGTTGCGTCCAAATGCAACGAGGAAAGATTTCGTGGTATTTTGTGAAGATTGCAAAAAGTATGGGTTTAAAATGGCTGCAATTAACCCAGGGGCAGTGGAGTTGTGCAAGAAATTGCTACAAAACAGTGACGTGCGTGTAGGTGCAGCAATCGGTTTTCCATTGGGTCAAACGACTATCGAAAGCAAGGTGTTTGAAACCAGAGATGCTATTGAAAAAGGCGCTGATGAAATTGATTATGTTGTTAATTTGACGCAGTTAAAAGATGGAAACTATGATTTTGTTCGAAAAGAAATGCAAGAAATTGTTGAGGTATGCAAAGCGCACGATGTTACTTCAAAAGTTATTTTTGAAAACTGTTACCTCTCTGACCGAGAAAAAAGAATCCTTTGTCGAATAGCTCTAGATGTGCGGCCAGATTTTATTAAAACTTCTACAGGTTTTGGAACAAGTGGTGCGACCTTTGATGATATAAGTCTGATGCAAGATGAAGTGATGGGTCAGATTAGTATTAAAGCTGCGGGTGGTATTCGCGACCTTTCAACTGCGTTGCGCTTTATTGAGATGGGGGTACAACGCATAGGTTCTACTGCAAGTATCCGAATCATAGAAAGTTTCCGACAAGAAGCTAAATTAATATAACAAAGAGTTGATCTTTAAAAACTAATTCAATTTCAACTTGAGCCTCTTTATAAGTTTAGCTGAAGCGAACATTTAACTGAAAGTATCCATAATTGCCTTATACCCCTGTGCTTGTACACACTCAACCAACAACTTCCACATGAGCTCTACCATTTTCTATTTCCTATTTTAACATGTACCTAAAAATTGACTTGGACTGTCCTTTTCTAATCGCTTTACTTCTCTGAAACACTATTGAATAAGACATGGTTACTTACTGTGTTTTATATAGTTCAAAAAATCACAAAAAATATTTAAAAAAAAGGAGTTATGATGATGCGAGCAAAAAAATTAAGAATCCTTGTCTTGGTATTAATTGCTACCATGCTGTTTGGTTTGGTAGCTTGTGGAAACAATACCACTCCGGCTAATGGAGATCCTATCTCCGGTACACAACGGTTGGTAGTCGCTATGCCTGAAAATGTAGTCGGCTTTGATCCTGGCAACTCAAAGGGAAATGCAGACAATATCGTAGCGATGGTCCAGTATGAGGCATTGGTGGAAACCGATCATACCGGCAATTACTCTCCCTGTTTGGCTAAAGAATGGGAGTCCAGTGAAGATGGAACGGAATGGACATTCTACCTCCGTGATGATGTTACTTTCTCCAATGGAAGCAAATTTGATTCCAATGATGTGGTAGTGTCCTATCAGAGACAAATTGACGATAGGACCTTGGGTTGCTCTGCAACATTCTGGGCTGAACTCGCCTCTGTTGAAGCCATCGATGAGTATACCGTTAAAATTTCTACCAATAGTCCCATGGCTTCATTCCTTTTAAGCGTCAGCCAAACCTACATCATTGATGATGAAATGTACGCAGAGTACGGTGAGGAATTTGGCCCGAAGCGCATTGGCGTTGGTACTGGTCCTTGGGTGTACGAAGACTGGGTTGATGACGGATATGCACTTTTCTCTTATAACGAGAATTACTGGAACAAGAGCGAGTATGATCCCTATTATGATGAGTTGATGATCCGTACCATTGGTGAGGCATCCAGCGCTATTGCAGCTCACCTGACCGGGGATATTTCTGCCTATACTGTTTGCGGTGGTATTTCTACGGATTTGCTTAGCATGTACAATGGTTCTGAGGATAAGATTGACATCGTATCTTACAAAGATGGCAATTACTATATTCTTGGTTGTAATTGCGCAGAGGGAGAAATATTTAATGATGTTAATCTCCGAAAGGCAGTAAGCCTTTGTATCAACCGTGAAGATCTGGCAGCTGTTTACGGCGATGCGTACCCGGTAAACGGTATTATTAGTACAACTTGCTTTGGATACAACGAAGACATTCCTATGTGGGAATATAATCCAGATGAAGCTGCAAAACTCGTGGCAGCCAGTGCCTATAATGGGGAAGAAATTGAAATTTCGACCAAAATTGGCCTTCAAAAGTCTGAAGAGCTGGCGTTGCTGATTTCAGAATCTATGAATGCGATTGGTTTTAACACAAAGGTCAACATGGTGGAGAGTGCAGTATTTAGTGACATTCGTTCTCAGGGTAATTACGATATGTATCTGGCTAATGACATGGCCACTGGCGGTGATCCTTCCAAATATTTGTCCTCAAAAGTTATTAATGATATTCATAAGCATGGACTGAAGAACGATGAGGTTCAAAGATTGGCTAGTGCTATCATTACGACTCTTGATGTTGAAGAGAGATATGAGCTATGCACTGAATTTGTTGAATTGACAAACTCACTGTATGCCCCTCATATTATGTTGTTCCAGACGAATGCGAATAATGCGGTCAACAAGGGTATTACTGGAATTGAGTTTTATCCCGATTCTTATATCTCATATAAATATGTTGATTATGATCCGTCTCTTGTCCAGTAAATTATAATCTGGAATTGCCACATCCTGTCCACCACCATAAACTGAACATAAATGAACAGGATGTGGCAATCCAATTGCCCAAGTATTTGATGAGTCTGCGGGTAATCGGATGACCCGTCTTGGTATGGATAGGGGGACAAAAATTGAGTCACATTTTTCGTTATATTATTAAACGGTCGTTGCAGACGCTGGTTGTTTTGTTTTGCGTCGTTCTAATTTCATTCTTTTTGATCAGAATGGCGGGAGGAAATCCTGCTCGGATGGTTTTGCCAGAGAGCGCGACAGAAGAGGCAGTTGCAGCGATGGAAATTAAGTTGGGCTTGGATAAACCTCTGCCGGTTCAATTTTTAATGTACGTTTCAGATTTACTACATGGAGATTTGGGTACGTCATCGCATTACTCAATGCCTGTTTTGGAACTCGTGACTGGACGTTTGCCCAATACATTGCTGTTGGCTTTTTCTTCTGTTTTGGTGGGTTGTATGCTTTGTATTCCCATGGGAATCATTGCTGGTTCCAATAAAGGAAGCATCATTGACTTTATTACTATGTTTTTTGCGCTTCTGGGGCAATCGATGGCTACAGTTTGGTTGGCAGTGTTACTAATCTTTGTCTTCTCGGTAAAATTAGGCTGGCTTCCTGCCATAGGAACTGGTTCTATCAAGAATATGATTCTTCCTGTGTTAACACTGGCGTATCCTATGGCTGCAGAGACTACCCGAATGGGCCGTTCTGGTATGATTGATACCCTCGGTGAGGACTATATAACGGCTACTTATGCCAAGGGAATTAAGCCGTTTGTTGTGAACTGGAAATATGCTTTTAAAAATGCAGTCTGCCCAGTTATTACACTGATAGGTATAAAACTTGGTACTTACTTGGGCGGTACAATTGTTGTTGAAAGTATTTTTTCATGGCCTGGCATTGGACAACTCCTAGTAACGGCAATTGGGCAGAGAGACTATGCTCTTGTACAGTCACTTCTATTGGTGAATGCCGCTATGTTTGCAATTGTAAACCTGATAGTCGACATTATTAATTCCTTTGTGGACCCACGTATTTCGCTGTAGCAGGAGGGGAAAATGAGTAACAAAATACTGTTTAAGAGGATGTGCCATAGCGCTTTCTTCATGATTGGTGCAATAATTGCGATTCTCATTGTACTAACAACGCTATTGTCGCCCTATTTTATTCAGTTCGATCCCGATACTTCCACGATTAGTGAAAAGCTTATATCACCAGAAGGAATGTCTAAGGGGCTGCAGGGGCATATTTTTGGAACAGATCAGATGGGAAGAGATATTTTTACCAGACTATTGATTGGTGGACGATATTCTCTAATGATTTCTGTTAGTGTGGTAATTATCTCCCTGGTTCTTGGTGTGCTACTCGGTATCATGGCGGGATATTTGGGAGGAATCGTTGATACGATTATTATGCGAATCTGTGATATTTTTCTCGCAATGCCCCAAATGATTTTAGCCGTAGCACTGATGGCTATTTTAGGTAACAACATTTATAATTTGATTTTCGTCCTCACCTTGACAGGGTGGATGCAATTTACCAAAGTTACAAGAAATGAAGTCATGGTCATGAAAAACCAAGAGTTTGTTAAGGCTTCCATTGTAGCCGGGGGACACGGAGGACACATCATGCTGACTCAGATATTGCCAAATGTTACGACCAGTATCATTATTCAGGCCAGCCAAAAGTTCGGTTTAACGATTCTTGTTGAGTCGGCCTTGAGCTTTCTGAATCTAGGTATTCCGGCACCAACAGCATCGTGGGGTAATATGATTGCAAACGGTAGAGAGTATTTGACGGTTGCACCCTGGATGGCACTTGCGCCGGGAATTGCACTTATGATTGCTGTTTTGGCCTTTAATTTCCTTGGTGATGGTTTGCGTGATGTTTTGGATACGAAACGCCTATCGTGATTTAGCAGACAAGGAGACAATAATATGGATGAGCTTTTGAGAATTGAAAACTTGGCGGTTGAGTATCAAAGCGAACGTGCTGTTGCAAAGGCGCTAAATGGCATTAACCTTACGATAGGCAAAGGCGAATCTTTGGGACTTGTTGGAGAAACGGGTGCAGGAAAAACCACGATTGCTTTATCAACTCTTCGGTTGCTTCCAAAACGAGCTTCGAGGATTGTCGATGGTGACATTATTTATAAAAACAAGTCCGTGTTTAAGATGAGCAAAAAAGAATTGATCTCTTTCCGCGGAAATGATGTATCTATGATTTTTCAAAATCCGCTGACCGCTCTAAACCCTGTTTTTACAGTAGGAGAACAAATCGCAATGGTGTTGCGGTCCCACAAAGGGTTGAGCAAGAATGACGCTCTTCTACGAGCAGGGGAACTTCTAGAACAGGTAGGGATTCCGAAGTATCGCCTGAACGACTACCCTATGCAACTTAGCGGCGGAATGCGGCAACGGGTTGGCATTGCTGCCAGCCTCGCTTGTAATCCAGAGCTGTTGATAGCAGATGAGCCGACTACAGCACTGGATGTTACAATTCAGGCTCAGATTTTGGAGTTGATGCGTGGTCTTCAAGAAACTTACAATAGTTCTTTGCTTATGATTACGCATAATCTAGGAATCATTTCCGAGCTTTGTCAAAAGACAGCTGTTATTTATGCAGGTAGAATCATTGAATATGGCCCTACAGAGGAAGTTTTTGCACATCCAGCCCACCCGTATACGGTCGGTCTACTAAAATCACTTCCTTCTCTGGAAGGCAAACGAGAACGACTGTTGAATATTCCTGGAAGCGTCGCAAGTGCACAAGATTTGCCAGAGGGATGCTGTTTTCATCCTCGCTGTAGTCATTGCACCGAGGAGTGTAAGCATTGTGTTCCGAAAATGAAACATGTAAATGGGAGCCATACTGTTGCTTGTTTTCACAGCGAAGGAGGGATGAATAAGTGAATGAAGTACCTGTAACTCCACTGCTTGAAGCGAAAAATATTAAGAAATATTTTAAATTGAAGGATGGCAGGGAACTCCACGCTGTTGATAATGTGAGTTTTAGTGTGTATCCGGGTAAAACTCTGGGTCTTGTTGGTGAGAGCGGTTGCGGAAAAAGTACCGTTGGCAACGTTATTATGCGGTTACTGGAACCTACTGCAGGTGAGCTGCTTTTCCGCGGTAAAGATGTTTTTTTATTAAACAAAAAAGATAAAAAGGAGAATTTTGAACTTCGGAGAAACATGCAAATGATTTTCCAAGATCCTTATTCGTCCCTCAATCCTAAAAAAACAGTTAGACAAATTCTATCTGAGCCTTACATGATAAACCGCGAGACCTTCGAGGGTGATATTGAACAGAAAGTTTTGGAATTGTGCGAAATGGTTGCGTTACCCAGAAACTTACTTGATCACTATCCACATGAATTGGATGGAGGTATGCGACAAGTTGTTGGAATTGCTCGTGCTTTGTCGCTCTCGCCAGACTTTATTGTATGTGATGAGCCTGTATCTTCCTTGGATGTTTCAGTACAAGCACGTATCGTCAATCTACTCATTGATATTCAGAAACAGCAAAACATTGCGTATCTTTTTATTTCACACGATCTTAGCGTGGTGAGACATATATCAAATGATATTGCTGTTATGTATCTGGGACAGATTGTGGAATTGGCGAATGCAGATGAAATGTTCAATCAACCGATGCACCCGTATTCTATTGCTCTTCTTTCTGCGGTTCCGCGTATTGGACAAAAAATGGATAGAATCATTTTGCAAGGCGATGTTCCAAGTCCAATCGATCCTAAGCCCGGTTGCAGATTTGCCCCGCGTTGCTGGATGGCGAAGGAAAATTGTTTAAATGGTGAGACGCCGGAACTTTGCGAGGTTTCTCCCGGACATTTTGTTGCTTGTCCTTATGCGAAGGAAGCTGTAGATAAATGGATGGAAATTAGTAATAATTCATTTTAATATTGGAGGACGACTACTATGATTAACACAGAGAAGAATTTAAAATTCCGCAAACTTTTTGATAGTTCTACAATCGTGCAGATTCCTGTTATTTATGATGCTCTTAGTGCGCTTTTGGCACAGCGAGCTGGTTTTGAATTGGTCGCCATGGGTGGAAATTGTACCATGGCATCCTATATGGGTTATCCAGATATGGGGTTTGCCACAGAGACAGATATGGTTAATCGGGCACGTCTGATTGCAAAGAAATTGCACATTCCTATGTATGCAGACGCTGATACGGGTTATGGTAATGTGAACAATGTCCGTAAGACCATTGAAGATTACGAGGATGCTGGTGTTTCTGGCGTACATCTCGAAGATCAAATTTGGCCCAAAAAGTGTCCTGTCATTACAACAGTCGATGTCATTTCAGAGGGTGAAGCTGTTGAAAAACTAAAAGTCGCTATGAAATCAAGACGGGATCCTAACTTTGTTATCATTGGCCGTACGGACTCTATCTCGAAGTATGGCTTTGATGAGATGGTTCGTCGACTTAAGCTCTTTGAAGAAATTGGTGTAGACATTTTGATGCCTGCCGGAGTTAAAGACGAAGAAACTCGGCGCGCTCTACCTAAGCTGTTTCCCAATACACCAATGCTGGCAGATATT
>CDZG01002409.1_pt1 | contig 25117 bp, 27 predicted proteins | sample 557741 | NCBI WGS metagenome assembly CDZG01 (sample SAMEA3182086, study PRJEB8094) | gut metagenome | biome: human; feature: gut; material: Stool; isolation source: human stools | place: Canada | collected 2013-01-21
TTTTCGTAGAGATTCTCGCCCAGCTGCTCGCGCATGGCGCGCGATTCGGCCAGCCGCGTCATGCACGCGCCGAGCGCCTCCGCGTTCTGCGGCTCAAAGAGCAGACCGGTCACGCCGTGCTCGATGATATACGGGATGCCGCCGACATTCGACGCGATGGTCGCGCAGCGCATGCGCGCGCCTTCGGTGATGGCGTAGGGGAAGGTCTCGGAGATGGACGTGAGCGTGTTGACGTCGAGCGCGTGGTAAAAACTGTCCATATCCGTGACCCAGCCCGCGAACACGACCGTGCCCTGCGGGCAGGTCTGCGCGGCAAGTGCTTCGAGCATCTGGCGCTGCTCGCCCTCGCCCGCGATCAGCAGGCGGATATTCGGGTGATCTTTGACGGCGATGGAAAAGCCGCGGATGAGCGTCGGCATATCCTTGACCGGGTCGAGCCGCGCGGCGATGCCGAAGACGACGGTATCGTCCTGCACCTCCAGGCCAACCGAGCGCAGATAGTCCTCCCGCCCGAGCTTCGGCGTGACCGGGGTAAAATCGATGCCGTTGTAGATGGCGAACATCGTCTGCGGGTCAAAGCCTCGGGAGATGAGCAGCTGGGCCATCGCGTCGGATACGCCGATGTGATAGTCAAACATGCGCAGCGCGATGGTATTGATCGTGCCGTAGGTCAGGCGGTGCAGGGGCCTGCCGAGATAGTCCAGCCGGTAATCGGAATGGACCGTCGTGACGATCGGCACGCGGACCTTCCGGCGAAGGATCGCGCCGGTGAGGTTCGCGCGCGCGCCGTGGCAGTGGATGATCTGAAAGCCCTCCTCACGGATCATCTGCGTGAGCCGCCCGATAGCCGCGCCGACGGAAACCTCCATCACGCAGGTGTCGATACCAAGCTTCCGCGCGTCCTCGGCAAATTCACCCTCGCGGAAGCAGACCAGCCGCACCTGCTCCGTCTTTCCAAGACCATGCAGCAGCGACAGCACGTGCGTCTTCGCGCCGCCGATGTCGCCGCCCGAGATCAGTGTTATCACTTTCATATTGGAACCCTCATTTTTGAATTACCACTTGTTTCTTGCGGTAAGATACAGTAAAATAGAATATCGTGCCGGTATCCGGCACTTTGATTATACCCTATGAAAGAAAGCAAATCAAGCAAACTCTTTGGGAGGTACCGCATGAAACTCATTGATGAAAAAGGCCGTCTGTTCGGCAAGATCAACCTGATCGACCTGCTGGTCGTGATCCTGATCGTCGCTGTGATCGCGGCCGTTGCATGGAAGCTGGGCGTCAGAAAGGCCGCGGCTGCCGTGACCGGCTCTGCGAAGGAGGCCGTCTATACCGTCGAGATCGAAGACGTCCCTGCCGATATCGCCGCATATGCTGAAACGCAGACCGGCAAATCGTTGGTCAACGACTCCAAGGTCATCGCCGCGTCCATCACAGACGTCCGCAGCGAGACCTATAACGCCGACAATGGCCACCAGACGCTGTTCATCACCGTCGAGGCCGACGCCTCCTTCACCGGCAACGTCTACAAGGTCGGGCCGCAGGAGGTGCGCGTGGGCTATGAATACATCCTCAAGACGAGCGAGTTTGAGCTGACGGGCCTGATCTGTGCGCTGGAGGTCACCGATGGCTGAGCTGCTGACATCGAGCCTTCTGTGGCGGGTGCTGCTCGCCATCGGCGGCTGGTTTTCGGCGCTGGCGCATTCGAGCAAGGTCCTGGCCTTTCTGGGCCGCACGTGGCGCTCGAGCCGTACGCGCGCGTGGTGCATCCGTCGGCTGGCGAGCTCTGACGCGCCGACGCGCGAAAGCCGTGCGACGAAGCGCTTTGAACGGCTGAACGCCCGCCTTGCCGCGCGGCACGGGCTGAAGGACTGCCTGGATCACTCGCTGCTTTGCCGCATCTGGCGCTTTTTCGTGCGCTGCGGGCAAAACAGCCGCCTGTTCTCCTGGCTGTTTTCCGACGGGCTGCACGGCGTGATCTTATTCGCGCTCTCCATGTATGTCGTCATCGACTATGTGCTGCGCGATCTGCTGGCTGTGCCGGTCTTGTCGTCGTGCTGGGATGAATGCCTGATGCTGCTGGCGCTGGGCTGCGTGGTCTATGAGCGCCTCGGCCGCGAAACGCCGCTGCAGACCGGCTGCAATCCGCTGGATCTGCCGGTGTGCATATTCCTGACGGTCTGCTTCGTTCTCATGAACGTCGTCACGCCGTACTACTCCATCCAGATCTCCGGCTTCCGCGCGACGGTGCAGTACATGCTCTGGTTCTTCCTCGTCACGCGCCTCGTGCATGACGACAGGGACTTTATGCGCGTGTATCTTGCGCTCGTGGTGCTTGCGACGGTGATCGCGCTGCACGGCGTGTACCAGTATATCGTTGCCGTCCCCATCCCCTCGAGCTGGATGACGCATACGGAGACCTCGGTCCGCACGCGCGTGTACTCCATCTTCGGAAGCCCCAACATCATGGGCGATTTCATGACCATGTTCGCCCCCATGGCGGCAGGTCTGGCCTACTGCACGAAAAACCGGAAACTGCAGATTGCCGCGTGGATCTGCGCGTTCTGCATGTGCTTCGGCTGCCTGTTTACGATGTCCCGCGCCGCGTGGATGGCGCTGGCGCTCGCGATCGTGATCTTCGTGCTGCTGGTCGACCGGCGGCTGCTCGTGCTGCTGCTGGCCGCAGCCTGCGTGGCCTGCACGCTGCCGTTCGTGCGCAGCCGCATCGGCTTTTTGTTCACGGCTGATTTTGCCGAGGCCAATACCTCCGGCGGCCGCGCCGGGCGCAAGCTCGTCGCGCTGACGCTGCTCGAGCAGCGCGGAAAGCTGACCGGCGTGGGGCTCGGTATGTTCGGCGGCGCTGTCGCCATGCAGAATCAGGTCATCGACCATCAGGACTATTTCTACGTCGACAATTACTACCTCAAGCTCATGATCGAGATGGGCTATACGGGTCTGGCCGCATTCGTTCTGACCGTGCTCGGCTTCCTTGCGAACGCCTGCCGCGCGCTCTACCGCACAGCGCAGCAGAAAAAGCAGGGGCTCAGCCGCCTGTATCCGCTGTGCGCGGGGATCTTCGCGGGACTCTGCGGCGTGCTGGTCCACTGCGGGTTTGAGAACATCTTCGAAGAGCCGTATATGATGGCCTATTTCTGGTCGCTGGCCGGGCTTCTCATGTGGGCCGGCTTCCTGCGCCAGATGCCCGGGGAGGTGCAGGCATGACGCCGATCGTTCTCGCCGTCCACTTCCCTGCCAAGCAGCTTTCCAAGCTCCGCATGGCGGCCATGCGGCTGGGCGCGAAGGTCCGCGTGGTGGAAAAATGGGAGTATCTCAACGCCGTCGGCGCGCTGACCGGCGATCTTAGCAGCTTCGAGACCTTTTATGACGGGGAGGATTTCTCCGGTCAGCTTCTCGTCTTCGCCCACTTCACCGACGAGCGGCTGCAGCTGTTTCTGCAGGCGATGAAGCAGAGCAAGCTCCCGCCCGTGGCGCTCAAGGCCGTCCTGACCGATGAAAACAAGGGCTGGACCATTCTGGAGCTGCACGAAGAGCTTCTGAAGGAGCATCAGGCGCTGCATTCCTGAAAAAACAAAGACCCCTGTACCGGGTGTTGCTCCGGTACAGGGGCTTTTTTGGTTGTTTGTGATGGGAAATGCTTATCCGAGCGCTTCGAGCGGATCGACGTATTCGCCGTTCACCTGCACGTCCAGATGCAGGTGCGGGCCGGTCACCCAACCGGTCGCGCCGGAACGGCCGATGATCTGGCCCTGCCGGACGCTGTCGCCCTCCGAGACAAGGCGCTCGCTCAGGTGGCTGTAGGTCGTCAGCATGCCGTCCGCGTGCCGGATGGTGATCTGCTCGCCATAGATGAGGTCAGACGTGCTGACTGTAACCGTCCCGTCCGCGACCGCCAGTACAGCGCTTCCCTCTTCCGCTTCCAGATCAACGCCACGGTGGAATGCGCGCTTCTGGGATTGCTGCCATGCTACACCTTCCGGGACAGTTCGATAGCCGAAGCTGTCCAGCACAGCTGCGTCCGCGTCTTCCAGCGGGAAGACGTACTGCAGCTGCGCCGCCGGTTCGGGTGCGGCGTCCGCGGGCTGGCTTTCCTCGATGGAAGCCGTCTGCGGGATCTCGAGCGTGACTTCGTCCGGGGTGCTCGCCTCCGGCTGTGCTGTCTGCACCGGAGCGGCCGGGGCTTCCGGCGCAGCGGCCGGTTCCGCCTGCGTGGCGAAGACCGTCACAACGGCGGCCGCCAGCACAACGGCCAGAATGGTCAGATAGACTGGGATCTTCTTTGCTTTCATGATTGCCTGGATCCTTTCTTCCGCCGCGGGCTTTCCAAATCCGCTGCAGAGCGGATGCGGCTGCGCCTGCCGCGCGGCAAGCTCCAGAAGTGTCAGCGCGTACGATTTGCGCCGGTCCCTGCCGAGATAGCGGAGCGTCAAGGCGTCGCAGGCCAGCTCCAGATCCCGGTTGGCCAGCAGGACCATCCCCCAGCAGACCGGGTTCCACCAGTACACGCACAGACACAGGGTAAACAGGAGCTTCCGCAGGCAGTCCCTGCGGCGGATATGCGCAAGTTCATGGGTCAGGATCATCCGCAGCGCCTCCCGGTCGGCCAGCAGGTCTGCCGGGAGCAGGACGACCGGCCGCCGGACACCATAGGTCAGCGGCGCACGGCTGTCCGTTGTGCAGCGAATGACAGGAGGACGCCGGAAGCCGAAGGCTTCCACGCAGCTGTCGACCGTTTCATTCCCGACCGGAGCCGCACCGGCGAACCGGCGCGTGAACCGGAGCCAGCCGACAAGAAAATACGCACCCAGCAGCAGCGCCCCCGCCGCCCAGATCAAACCGGGCAGAGAAAGCCGCGCCGCGGCCTCCTGCGCTGCGGGAGCCGCTGTCAGGGATGGAAACGGCGTCAGGTGTTCGGAGATCTGCGCGGCCATCCGGGCCGCGCGGCTTTCACCTGCGGTCAGATTCCAGACGCTCAGCGCGGACGGCAGCCGCACCGGCAGCAGCAGCCGAAACGCCGCCGCGCACCACAGCGCCGGAAACAGCGCCCGCGGCAGCCGTTTTCCGGCGGTCAACCGCAGCAGCGCGATCACGAGGATCATCACACTGCCGCTCACCGCCGCAGCTTGGAACCCGCTCATCCCTCCTGCGCCTCCACCAGCGCACGCAGGCGTTCCAGCTCCTCTTTCTTGAGCTTCCGCCCGCTCAGGACCGACGCGAACAGCAGCTCTGCCGAGCCGCCGAAGACCTTATCGAGCAGCGTATCCGCCTCCTCCTGCTGCGCCGCCTCCTTCGTGATGCAGGCATGGCAGAGGAAATTCGGCTCCCGCCGCTCGATGGCGCCCTTTTCCACGCATTTCTTGATGACAGTATAGGTCGTGTTCTTGTTCCACCCGGCGGAATCGGCCAGCCGCAGCGAGAGCTCCTTCGCCGTGGTATCGCCGTCCTGCCATAGAACTTCCATGACCTTCCACTCCGAATCAAACAGCTTCATCGGGTGTCCTCCTTTCAGACTATTGCAATCGTCTATGTACAGACTATCACGATAGTCTCTATTTGTCAACCCCTGTTTTTGTCATCATCAGCCGGTAGCAGTTCCCCTCGGCGCGGTACTGATAATCGACCGCTACGCCGTCCACGACAGTGCTGAATGCCTCCTGCGGCTGCGCTTTCAACCGTTTCGTCACGTCCATGATCGCGCGGTTGAAGCAGATATGTCCCTTCTGCGCGCCCGCGAAGGCATACAGCGCCAGCTGTATCAGTCCGGTCGGCCGGGCACCGAATGCAGCGCCGCCGTCGGCCTCGATGCAAACGCTTTGCAGCCTCCCGTTTTCATCCGTCTCATAGCCGAACGGCGGTACATTCATCAAAAGAAACGTGTTTGTGTCCCTGCTCGTCCAGACTCCGTCCCTGGTCAATTTTCCTGCATTCTGCGTGCTGAGCTGGGATGCGCTGCGGTTAAAGTTGGCTGCGAACTGTTCGACGGTGATCTCGCCGCAATAGCGCGGGCCGATGGCCGCGAGGGAGCCGCAGACGCCCGCGGCAAGCATGACCGCCGCCGCCAGGATCGCGGCAAGTCCGCGCTTCCAGCCAAACGGCTTTGCCATCTGCTCAGACTCCCCTTCCCAGTCAAGTGGTTCTTCCTTCTTTTCCGCGCAGCAGCTCTTATACAGGCGCACCCAGCAGTAAATGGGGATCCCCGCGCCCAAGCCGCGCCAGATGAGCCGCGCCGTCCGGTCCAGCCCCTCGGAGTAGCGCAGCTTCGCGCCGCTGAGGTTCCGGACTGACAGGCCGAGCAGCCACTTGCCAAGCGTCGTGCCGGTCTTTTGCAGCAGCAGCGGCTCGAGCAGGAGCATGGTCAGAAGTGCCAGAAAATCATTTAACAGCGTCACGCCGCGATTTCCCGCCGCGCACAGACCGGCAGACGTCAGGATCACCATCCACGTCAGATCGTACAGAAGCAGATCGATCATCCGCGCGAAAAACCGCCGCCAGGGTACATGCAGCTTCGGCTGCACATCCTGCTGCACGGCTGTCTGCGCGCCGGCTTCCAGCGCCGCAAGATAGCGCCCGGTGTCTAGCGTCGCATAGTCCGCGTGCGCCCGCAGCATCGCGCGTGCGACCTCCTCTGCACGCACGAGCGTCCGCTGCTCGGTCTGCATCGCAGACAGGCGGCTTTCAAGCGCTTCGCCCAGCGCCGTCTCCCCTGCCGAGAGCTTCCGGATCTCGTCGATCCCAAGCCCCAGCGCGCGCAGCAGCCGGATCTTATGCAGCGTGTCAAGGTCCGATCTTGTATAATCGCGGTAGCCGTTTTCCATGCGGTTCGGCGTGAGCAGTCCTTCGGATTCATAAAAACGGATGTTCGCGCGCGTCATGCCGGACAGCGCTTCGATCTCACGAATGGTCATATGCATCCCTCCTGCCGTCACTGTAGCGTATCAAGCGGCTTTACAGTCAAGTCTTTTTTCCAGAATAACAGAATTCTTATTTCTTGTAAACGGGAATCTGGACTTGCCGGTCGGACATAGGCTTTCTCTGGAGGTGAAAGCTTATGCTTTCCGCAGCAGTATGGCTGATGCTCAGCAGTATGCTCACATCCCTGCGCATTTCGGGCGGCGGCTCCTTTCCGAAGCCGCTGACCGCCGAGGAGGAGCGCATGTACCTGCAGCGCAGCGCCGCAGGCGATCTGGAAGCCCGCAACATTCTCATCGAACGCAACCTCCGCCTCGTCGCGCACATCATGAAAAAGTACTATTCTCAGTCCGCCGATCAGGAAGACCTGATCTCCATCGGCACCATCGGCCTCATCAAAGGCATCTCCACCTTCGACGCCGCCAAAGGCGCCCGCCTCGCCACCTACGCCGCCAGATGTGTAGAAAATGAGATCCTCATGTATTTTCGGTCGATGCGGAAGACGGCGGGGGATGTTTCGCTTTCGGACTGCATTGAGACCGGGAAGGACGGGAACGCGCTGTCGCTGATGGATGTGCTGTGCTCGGATGAGGATCTGTTCGAGGATCTCAGCGCACGGCAGACCTACCGGAAGCTCTACGAGGTCATGGACACAGTGCTGTCGCCGCGGGAGCGGATGGTCATCACCCTGCGCTACGGCCTTGGCGACCGCACACCGCTCACGCAGCGGGAGATCGCGGCGAAATGCGGCATCAGCCGCTCCTATGTCTCCCGCATCGAAAAAAAGGCGCTCGCTGCCCTGCAGCAAGCGCTGCAGGGCTACACGCAGGAGGTCTGAAGCGGCGGGCGCAAAAAAGCAGAGGGGCTGACCCCTCTGCTTTTTCTTTCTTCTATTTACTGCCGCTCGGCTTTGGTCTCACAGTAGAGGCAGCGGTAGGTGCGCTTTTCACGGTCGGTGAGCGTGAAGATCTGCGGCAGTTCCTGCTCGACGGAGGTGATGCAGCGCGGGTTTTTGCAGCGGATGACGTTCCGGATCCGCTCCGGCAGCTTCAGCTGGCGCTTTTCCACGCGCTGGCCGTCCTTGATGATGTTGACGGTGATGCCGGGGTCGACGTAGCCGATCACGTCCCAGTCGAGGTCCAGGATACGGTCGATCTTGATGATATCCTTGCGGCCGAGCTTGCTGCTGACGACGTTTTTGAGCAGCGCCACGGAGCAGTCGAGCTGGTCGAGGCCGAGGATGTTGTACAGGTACATCGCCTTGCCGGCGGAGATATGGTCAATGACAATACCGTTGGAAATCGCATCAATAATCATGTGGTAGCCCTCCCTTATTCAATACCAAGCAGCTTGAGGATCAGCGCCATGCGGATGTAGCGGCCGTTTTTGACCTGTTTGAAGTAGCAGGCTCTGGGGTCGTCGTCGACGGCGACGGAGATCTCGTTGACGCGGGGCAGCGGGTGCAGGATGCACAGATCCGGCTTCGCCGTCCGGAGCTTTTCCGGGGTGAGGATGTAGCTGTCTTTCAGACGCAGGTAGTCCTCTTCGTTGAAGAAGCGCTCACGCTGCACGCGGGTCATGTACAGGATATCGAGCTGCGGCATGACGGCCTCGAGGTCCGTGGTCTGCTCATAGGGGATGTTGTGCTTCTTGAGTGCTTCGTTCTTGACGTAGCTCGGCAGCTTCAGCTCTTCCGGGGAGATGAGCACGATCTTGATGCCGGTGTAACGGCTGAGCGCGCTGATGAGCGAGTGGACGGTGCGGCCGAACTTGAGGTCGCCGCAGAAGCCCACGGTCAGGTCGTTGAATCTCCCCTTCTCGCGCTGGATGGTGAGCAGGTCCGTGAGCGTCTGCGTCGGGTGGTTGTGGCCGCCGTCACCGGCGTTGATGACGGGGACCTCGGAGTGCATGGAGGCGACGAGCGGCGCGCCCTCTTTCGGGTGGCGCATGGCGATGATGTCGGAATAGCAGCTGACGGTGCGGATGGTATCGGAGACGCTCTCGCCCTTCGACGCAGACGAGCTGCTGGCGGACGAGAAACCGAGGACCTTGCCGCCGAGCGAGAGCATGGCGGACTCGAAGCTCAGGCGCGTCCGGGTGGAGGGCTCAAAGAACAGCGTGGCGAGGATCTTGCCGTCGCACTTGTGGGCATAGGCCTCCGGGCGGGCGATGATGTCGTTGGCCTTGGCGACCAGTTCGTCGATCTCCTGGGTGCTGAGCTGCAGAATGTCGATCAGGTGGTTCATATCAGTTTGTTCCTCCAATCCAAGATTCGTCCGAGGGGTCATTCCGGAACTGCAGGAGCCGGGCGACGTCCTCGGGTTTGATATACTTCTGTTCGGCGGCGACCTGCGCGATCACGTCGAAGTTCGTCAGGCTGACATTTCTGACTTTGGCGGCGGCCAGCCGCTCCAGGCCCTTTTTCATGCCGTAGGTGAAGATGCTCACGATGCCGAGCACCTCCGCCCCGGCCTCCCGCAGCACGTTCACGACCTCAAGGACACTGCCGCCCGTGGAGATCAGATCCTCTACCACGACGACCTTCTGGCCCTTTTCCAGCCGCCCTTCGATCTGGTTCTGGCGGCCGTGGTCCTTGCTCGACGAGCGGACGTAGCCCATCGGCAGGCCCATCATCTGCGCGGTGATAGCAGCGTGCGCGATCCCGGCGGTGCTGGTGCCCATGAGGACCTCCGCGTCCGGGTATTCGCGGCGGATGGTCTGCATGAGGGCGGTCTCCACCTCGGTGCGGACGTCCGGGGCGGTCAGGATGAGGCGGTTGTCACAATAGACGGGGCTTTTGATGCCGCTGGCCCAGGTGAACGGCTCGTCCGGCCGGAAGAATACGGCGCGGATCGACAGCAGATCCTCTGCGATGCGGCGTGCGGTAGATTCCATAGTCTGCTCCTTTCTGTTATCCGACGAATTCCTGCAGGCAGCGCTGGTAGGCTGCGACGGGGTCGGCAGCCTGCGTGATGGGACGGCCGACGACGATGTAATCCGAGCCGATGGCTCTGGCCTTTTCGGGGGTGGTGATGCGGACCTGATCGTCCGTCTTCGCGTCGGCGAAGCGGATGCCCGGCGTGACGGTCACGAAGCTGCCGGAGCAGGCCTCGTGGATCTTCCCTGCCTCGAGCGGCGAGCAGACCACGCCGTCAAGCCCTGCGGCCTGCGCGTTTTTCGCGTAGTCGATGACGACGTCGGCCAGCGGCGCGTGGATGCCGATCTCCTCTTCCATGCTCTGCTGGCTGGTGGAGGTCAGCTGCGTGACGGCGATGAGCAGCGGGCGCGTGCCGTCAGCGCGGGTCAGGCCCTCGAGCGCGGCGGTCATCATGGCGCGGGTGCCTGCCGCGTGGAGGTTCACCATATCCACGTCCAGCGAGGACAGGACGGCCATGGCCTTTTTGACGGTGTTGGGGATGTCGTGCAGCTTGAGATCGAGGAAGATCTGGTGGCCTCTGGCCTTGATCTCGCGGACGATGGACGGGCCCTCGGCGTAGAACAGCTCCATGCCGATCTTCACGAACGGCTTTTTGCCGGTGAACCGGTCGAGAAACGCGAGCGTTTTCTCCTTGCTGTCAAAGTCCAGGGCGATGATGACGTCTTTACCCATGATGTGCGCCTCCTATGATATCGTTCAGATTTTGTATGTGATATTGTTCCATGACCTGCGGCAGATCGTTTACCAGATCGCGGCAGGCAAAGGGATCGACCAGATTGGCCGCGCCGACCTCGACCGCCGTCGCACCGGCGAGCATAAGCTCGAGCACGTCCTCCGCCGTTCGGACGCCGCCCATGCCGATGATGGGGATGCGGACGGCCTCATAGACCTGCCAGACCATCCGCACCGCCAGCGGGAAGATGGCCGGGCCGGACATGCCGCCGGTCTTATTGGCCAGCAGCGGCTTCTTGCCGCGCAGGTCGATGCGCATGCCAAGCACCGTGTTGATGAGGCTGACCGCGTCGGCGCCCGCGTCCTCGCAGGCCTTCGCGATGTCGGCGATGCTCGTGACGTTGGGCGAGAGCTTGACGATCACGGGCTTCTGGACTGCGTCCTTCACGGCCCGGGTCACGGCTGCGGCGGCCTTCGGGTCGGTGCCGAAGCTCATGCCGCCGCCGTGTACGTTCGGGCAGGAGATATTGACCTCCAGCCAGCCGACCTGCCCGCATGCGTCCAGCCTCCGGCAGACCTCGACGTATTCCTCGATGGAAAAGCCGCTGACGTTGGCCATGACCGGCTTTCGGAAGACGCGTTGCAGCTTCGGCAGCTCCTCGGCGATCACCGCGTCGACGCCGGGGTTCTGCAGGCCGACGGCGTTGAGCATCCCGCCCGGCGCTTCCGCGATGCGCGGCTGCGCGTTGCCGGTGCGCGGGTGCAGGGTCGTGCCCTTGAAGGAAAATGTGCCGAGGCAGTTGATATCGTAGAGCTCCGCGAACTCATATCCGTAGCCGAAGGTGCCGCTGGCGGGGATGATGGGATTTTCCAGCTCCCGGCCGCAGAGCGTGACGTTTGTCGTTACCATAGCAGCTCCTCCTTTCTGAATACCGGGCCCTCGCGGCAGACGCGCTTCGGGCCGTTCAGCGTTTCGATCGTGCAGCCCATGCAGGCGCCGAAGCCGCAGCCCATCCGGGCCTCCAGGCTGAGAAAGCCCGGCTTGTCCGCTGCGCGGCAGAGCGCGCGCAGCATCGGCAGCGGCCCGCAGGCGCAGAAGGTATCGTAGACTTCCGGCAGAGCATCGGTCACAAAGCCGCGCACGCCATAGCTGCCGTCCGCCGTCGTGACGACGGTCTGCACGCCAAGGGCGCGGAATTCTTCTTTGTAAAACCGCTCCTGCGCGGTGTTGAAGCCGAGGATGGCGATGGGTGTCTTCCCTGCCGCGAGCAGGCGGCGGGCAAGGCCGTACATCGGCGGCACGCCGATCCCGCCGCCGATGAGCAGCGTGGTCTCGCCGCAGGCGGCGACGTCAAAGCCGTTGCCAAGGCCGGTCAGCGCCCCGAGCGTCTGCCCCGGCCGGCACTGCGCAAGCCAGTCGGTGCCTTTGCCGACGACCTTGTAGAGGATGGTCACGCCGGCATCATCCCAGTCGCAGACGGACAGCGGGCGGCGCAGGAAAAAGCCCGGCAGCTGCAGCTCCAGAAACTGCCCCGGCGCGGTGATGGCCGAGGTGTCGCCGCAAAGGCGCAGGGCATAGACCTGCGGGGCAAGCGGCCGGTTCTCCGTGATGGTAAACAGGACTTCTTTCAAAGCGTTTCCTCCTTCCAGACGGGTTCTCCGCCGATCATCGTGAGCTTGCACACGCCCGTCAGTGCGCACCCGGCAAACGGTGTGGCCCGACCCATGGTCAGGAACGTTTCGGGGTCGACGGTGTAGGTTTTGGTCAGATCAAAGGCCGTCAGGTCAGCGGGCTGGCCCTCGGCCAGCTCTGTGCCGCAGCCGAAGCGGCGCATCGGCGCGCCGTGCATCAGGTCGACGAGTTTTTCAAGCGGCAGGATGCCGGTCTGGACCAGCGCCGTGTAGCTTGCGGCAAACGACGTCTCGAGCCCGACGACGCCCATGGCGCTCTTTTCCAGCCCCCGGGCCTTTTCTTCCCAGCTGTGCGGGGCGTGGTCGGTCACCAGCATGTCGATCGTCCCGTCGAGCAGGCCCTCGATCAGCGCGTCGCGGTCTTCCCGCGCGCGCAGGGGCGGGTTCATCTTGAACCGGCCGTCCTCCTGCAGGTCTTCGTCGGTGAAGGTCAGGTAATGCGGCGCGGTCTCGCAGGTGACGTCCACGCCGCGGCGCTTGGCTGCGCGGATGAGGGCGACGCTTTCCTTCGTGGAGACGTGGCAGACGTGGTATGCGCAGCCGGTCTCTTCAGCGAGCCGGAGGTCCCGGGCGATCGGCCCCCACTCGCTCTCGGAGCAGATGCCGCGGTGGCCGTGGGCGCGGGCATACGCGCCGTCGTGGATATAGCCGCCGTGCAGGAGGCTGTTGTCCTCGCAGTGCGCGGCAAGGATCTTACCGAGGCGGCGGCACTGCATCATGGCCTCGCGCATGAGGCTTTCCGACTGCACGCCGCGGCCGTCGTCGGAAAACGCGATGACGCCTGGCGCGAGCCCTTCAAGATCCGCGAGCCGCTCCCCTTTCTCACCGACGGAGATGGCGCCGTAGGGATGGACGTGGACGAGCGCGTCTTTTTCGATGATCGCGCGCTGCACGGCCAGCGCGGCAGCGCAGTCCGGCACGGGGTCGAGATTCGGCATGGCCGCGACGTGGGCGAAGCCGCCGTGGGCCGCGGCAAGCGTGCCGGTCCGGATCGTCTCTTTATAAGAAAATCCCGGTTCACGAAGATGTACATGCACATCAACGAAACCGGGAAATAAGACAGCCTTATGAAGATCAATGGAAACAGCATCTGCGTGACAGGAAATACGATCACCAATGGAAACAATTCTTCCGCCCGAAAGCAAAACGTCCGCGGCACGAAATACGCCGCCCGAGGAGAGGAGCTGTGCGTTTTGAAGCAGATAGCGCATGGTCGTTTCCTCCTTTTTTGTGTCCGGTGCATTATACGGGATATCCGGCGGAATGTCAAGCCCCTTTGCTGAAGGTTTTTTGATTTTTCGGAAAAAGCCCCGGGACTGCGGTCCCGGGGCCTGAAAACGGATTCAGGAAAGGAGCATTTTGTCGTTCGCCTCATCGCTGCCGCTGGCGCGGGAGAACATGGCGAGCAGATCCGGCACGGTCAGCTTCTTCTTCTCCTCGCCGGACACGTCCACCACAACCTGGCCGGCGTCCATCATGATAAGGCGGTTGCCGTGCGCGATGGCGTCTTTCATGTTGTGGGTGATCATGAGCGTGGTCAGCCCATGCTCCTGTACGATGCGGTCGGACAGCTCGAGGACCTTGGCCGCCGTACGCGGGTCGAGGGCCGCGGTATGCTCGTCGAGCAGCAGCAGCTTCGGCTGCTGCAGGGCCGCCATCAAAAGCGTCAGCGCCTGCCGCTGGCCGCCGGAGAGCAGGCCGACCTTCGCGGTCATCCGGTCCTCGAGACCGAGGTCCAGCGCATGCAGCCGCTTCTGGTATTCGGCGCGCTCAGCCTTGGTGATGCCCCAGCGGAGGCCGCGGTGCTGCCCGCGGCGGGCGGCAAGGGCTAGGTTCTCCTCGATCTGCATGGTGGGTGCGGTGCCCATCATCGGGTCTTGGAACACACGGCCGAGGAAGGCCGCGCGCTTATGCTCCGGCAGGCCGGTGACGTCGGTGCCGTCGATGACGATCTTACCGCTGTCGATCTGGAAGGAGCCCGCGATGGCGTTCAGCATGGTCGACTTGCCCGCGCCGTTGCCGCCGATGACGGTGACGAAATCGCCGTCGTTGAGGGTCAGGTTCAGATCGTTCAGCGCGGTCTTTGCGTTGACAGTGCCGGGGTTAAAGGTCTTGCACACATTGATGAGTTCAAGCATGGTGTGTTTCCTCCTTTTTTGCCTTGCCGCGGAACATCTTGCCCTTCCAGTACGGGATGGCTAGGAACAGCGCGACGATCAGCGCCGTGATGAGCTTGAGGTCGTTCGTGTTGAGGCCGAGCTGCAGGACGATCTGGAGCACGAAATAGTAGATCACCGCGCCGATCGACACGGCCAGCAGCTTGAGGCCGAAGTTCGTAAAGAGCTTGCCGAAGATGACCTCGCCGATGATGACGGCAGCCAGGCCGATGACGATCGCGCCGCGGCCCATGTTCACATCCGCCGCGCCCTGGAACTGCGCGAGCAGCGCACCGGACAGGGCGACAAGGCCGTTGGAGAGCATGAGGCCGAAAACGACGTTCGCGTTCGTGTTGATGCCCTGCGCGCGGGCCATGTTCTGATTTGCGCCGGTGGCGCGGATGGCGCAGCCGCGCTCCGTACCGAAGAACCAGTACAGAAGCGCGATCACGGCAAACGTGAAAAGAAGCAGGATCGGAAGCGGATTTTTCAGGCTCAGCTCGCGCACATAGCGCTGCGAGACCATCAGCGGATATTTGTCCACGCCGACGGCCTGATTGGCCTTGCTGTCCATGATGCGCAGGTTGATGGAGTAGAGTGCGAGCTGCGTCAGAATGCCGGAGAGGATCGCGGGGATGCCGCATTTGGTGTGGAACATGCCCGTCACGAAGCCTGCCAGCATACCGCAGGCAAACGCGCACAGCAGGGCCAGCCACGGGTTCACCCCAGCGCGGATGAGCATGACGGCGGCCGCGCCGCCGGTGGCGATGGAGCCGTCGACGGTCAGATCCGCAACGTCCAGAATACGGAAGGTGATGTACACGCCGATGGCCATCAGGCCCCAGATGAGGCCCTGAGCCGCCGCGCCGGGCAGCGAATTGAGTAGCGCAGAGAGGAAGCTCATAATCATTCTCCTTGTCAGTCTGCGCCTGCAATCGACCGGCAAAGGGTTCCGGTTATCGGCCGATTGCAGGGGCAAACGGTTTTTGCGGTTCCCCCGGTCACGGGTGAATGCCCGTGACCGGTCAAAGTGTCAGATTCAGCCGTCGATCGCCTCGTAGCCATCGAGCGGGGTGATGCCGAGCTGCTCGCAGACGGAAGCGTTGTACTTCGGGGTCGCGTCGGTGTATTCGACCGGCATTGTGGAGATATCGGCCTCGCCCTTGAGGATCTTCGCGGCCATCTTGCCGGTGGTCACGCCGAGATCGTAGTAGCTGATGGACAGCGTCGCCACGCCGCAGCCGCGGCAGAGGCCCTCTTCGCCGCAGATGGCGGGAACGCCGGCAGGGATCAGGACGTTGGCAATGGCCTCGGTGTTGGAGGCGGCGGTGTTATCGGTCGGGATGTAGACAACGTCGGAGAAGTCGGCGGCCTTCTGGGTCACGGAGGAGACGTCATTGCTGTCGGTGAAGGCAAATTCTTCGCAGGTCACGCCCTGGGCCTCGAGCGCCTTGCGGACCTCGTCGATCTGATAGCGGGAGTTCGGCTCAGCCGAGCAGAACAGCAGGCCGACGGTCTTGGTCTCGGGGAACCAGTCGAGGATCATCTGGGCCTGCGCCTGCAGGTCCGCCAGGTCGGATGTGCCGGAGACGTTGCCGCCGACAGTGCCGTTGAAGTCATCGATATCCAGCGCGACGCCATAGGCCGTGATGGACGTGCCGAGGATGGGGATATCAGCCGTAGCGGAGACAGCGGCAGTCAGCGCCGGGGTTGCATTGGCCATGATGAGGTCCACGCCCTTGGAGACAAAGCCGTTGACGATCGTGCCGCAGTTGACGGAGTCGCCGGAGGCGTTCTGCACGTCGACGGTGACGGCGTCGCCGAGTTCTTCTTTCAGCGCGTCGATGAAGCCCTGGGTCGCAGCGTCGAGCGCCTCATGCTGGACCAGCTGGCAGACGCCGACGGTGTAGGTCTTGCCGCTCTCGGCCGGAGCCTCGGCGGATTCTTCGGCGGCGGGTTCGGTCGTTTCGGTGGTTTCTGCGGTCTCGGTGGACGCGGCGGCGGGCTGGCTGGAGGCGCAGGCGGCCAGGCTCAGGACCATGACGAGCGCCAGAAGCAGTGCAAGCATCTTTTTCATTTTGATTTCGCTCCTTTTCTCATGTATGAACTGGATTGGACGGGGCTGCGCCGCGTACTTGTGGCTGCAGTCCAAAACAAAAAGGAGGCTCTGTCCGCGGAACAGAGCCTCCTTCTGGTTACGAAGAAAAACACCGGTCTATACGGACAGTCTCTTTTTTTGCGCGCGGTAATACAGGCCCGTGATCTGCTCGCGGGCCTCAATAAAGAGGAAGCTCATCTGGATGGACTTGTTGTTCGGATAACGCTTGGCCATGATAAGCTCCTTTCTGCCGCGCGTGCGGCGTCCTTTTGATGTTTGCTACTATACCGCTTTAAATGCGCAAAGTCAATCGTGAATCCGCCAAATTGTCCTTGCTTTTTTCCGTATCGTTTGTGCATTCCGCAAAATGCACACTGCCCGCCTCCGTGGGGAGGCGGGCGGCGATTCGTTCGTCAGACGTTGGTAAAGTGGTAGGAATGGCCGATATCGTAGGTCATTTTGTCGCTTTCAGAGATGAAATCCATGAAGCGGTTGGCCGCGGAGGTCGGCGAGACGTCGCGCAGCGTGCACATGCAGACCGAGCGCGGCGGGATCTCAAACGCCGTGCGGACCGGCAGGATCACGCCCCGGCCGAGTCCGGACTGCGAAAATTCCTCCGTCACGCATGCGACGCCGAGGCCGATCCGTGCCAGCGAGATGAGCAGATTGTGCGAGCCGAGCTCGATCTCCGGCTTCAGGCTGACGCCGTGCTGCTGGAAATACTGCTCAACATAGGCGCGGGAGCTCGCCTTGCGCTCGAGCAGGATGAGCGGGAAGGCCGCGATCTCCTCGAGCGTGTGGGCGTGGTCGAAATCACAGTCGTAATTCGGCGCGGCGACGAAGATCTGGTGGGTATCGAAGCAGTGGCGGATGGAATAGGCGTCCTTGTCCTTCGGCTCGCTGGCAAAGGCGATGTCGACCTGCCCCGCGTGCAGATAGTCGAGGACCATCTGGCTCGTGCCGTTGAGGATGCGGATCTGGATGGCCGGATAGTTTTGATGAAAGGCCTCGAGCCGGGAGACCAGATAGGTCTTCGTTACCGTGTCGCTCGCGCCGATGATCAGCTCGCCCGTGAGCAGCTGGCGCGACTGCGCGAGCTTTTCCTCGCCGCACTGGATGAGGCCGAGGCCGTGCGAGACATAGTCCAGCAGCATCTTCCCCTCGCTCGTCAGCACAACGCCGCGCGTGCTTCTGGAAAACAGCCGTACCTGCAGCTGCTCTTCGAGCTGCTTGATGGACTGGCTGACCGCGGATTGGGAGATATACAGATTCTGCGCCGCGGCGGAGATATTGCCCATGCGGGCGACCTCCTGAAAGACGCGGTAAAGCTCCAATTTGACTGCCATAGCTGCCTCCTGTCATTACGTTTATTAATGGAGTTAATCGCAACGATTAAAAACATCTATTTTACTTATTATCCGACAACGATTATAATATGCGCAGGATAAAAAGTCCAGCATGAAATCAAGTTCATACAGTTGCCAATATAGTTCCGGATATATGGCCCGGATGTTTCTACCGCAGCGCCAGAGCTGCGACTATTGGAAGTTCGCACACGCAGGTCGTCTGTTCCTGCGCGCGGCTTTTTGTCATTGGCAGCAGGTATATCCCCCGCTGTCTATTTTTTATTATGTTTTTGGAGGAAGCTATGCAGGAGCTGAAGGATCGCATCGTCAAGGAGGGCAAGATTCTGCCCGGAAACATTGTAAAGGTCGACGGGTTTCTCAACCACCGCGTCGACTGTGCGTTTATGGGACGCATCGCTGATGAATTCCAGAAATTCTTTGATCTCGACAAAGTAGATCTCATTCTGACAGCTGAAGCCAGCGGCATTGCCCTTTCCGCGATCTGCGCGTACCGGTACGGCAAGCCCATGGTGTATGCGAAAAAGGCCAAGAGCGACAACATCGAGGGCGGCCTGTATCAGAGTGAGATCTTTTCCTATACCTACAAGAAGAAGGTCACGCTGCTCGTCTCCAAGGAATGGCTGCACCCGGGCGACCGTGTGCTCGTGATCGACGATTTCCTTGCCCGCGGCGAAGCGCTGCGCGGCCTCTGCGAGATCGTCCAGGCCGCCGGCGCCGAGCTGGTCGGCATCGGCTGCGCCGTGGAAAAGGGCTTCCAGGGCGGCGGCGACAAGCTCCGCGCAGCGGGTGTCAACCTGCATTCGCTCGCCATCATCGAAAGCGCAGAGCCGGGCAACATCGTCTTCCGTGAGGAGGAGGCATAATGGAAACTGTCCTCATTCTGGATTTCGGCGCCCAGTACAGCCAGCTCATCGCACGCCGCGTGCGTGAGCAGAACGTCTACTGCGAGGTCAAGCCCTGCTCCATCTCCCCTGACGAGATCCGGAAGCTTGCCCCCATCGGCATCATCCTGTCCGGCGGCCCGCAGAGCGTCTATGAATCTGTTTCCCTGCACGTGGATCCTGCGCTGTTTTCGCTCGGGATCCCCGTTCTTGGCATCTGTTATGGATGCCAGCTCATGGCATATTCGCTGGGTGGCACCGTTGCAGCAGCGACGGAAGCGACTGCCCGCGAATATGGCAAGACGCTGACCGAGTTTGACACCCAGAGCGCCATCTTCCATGGTCTGCCCGCGTCCTCCGTGACGTGGATGAGCCACGGCGACTACATCTCGCAGGTCCCCGACGGCTTCACCGTCACCGCGAAGACCGCCGTCTGCCCGACGGCCGCTATGGCCTGTCCGGAAAAGAAGCTCTACGGCGTGCAGTTCCATCCGGAAGTGCAGCATACCGTCCAGGGCAGCGAAATTTTGCGCCGCTTCCTCTATTCCGTCTGCGGCGCCTCCGGCGACTGGACCATGGCGGATTACCGCCAGACCGCCATCCGCGCCATCCGCGAAAAGGTCGGCTCCGGCCGCGCACTGCTGGCGCTGTCCGGCGGCGTGGACTCTTCTGTCGCTGCAGCGCTGATGGCCGAGGCCATCGGCAGCCAGCTCACCTGCGTGTTTGTCGACCATGGCCTGATGCGCAAGAATGAGGGCGACGAGGTCGAAGCCGCCTTCGGCAAATGGGATATCCACTTCATCCGCGTCAATGCGGAGGATCGGTTCCTCTCGAAGCTCGCCGGCGTCACCGATCCGGAGACGAAGCGCAAGATCATCGGCGAGGAATTCATCCGCGTGTTTGAGGCCGAAGCCAAGAAGATCGGCGCCGTCGATTATCTTGTGCAGGGCACGATCTATCCGGACGTCATCGAATCCGGCCTTGGCAAGTCCGCGGTGATCAAGAGCCACCACAACGTCGGCGGTCTGCCCGACTATGTCGATTTCAAGGAGATCATCGAGCCGCTGCGGATGCTCTTCAAGGACGAAGTCCGGCAGCTCGGCCGCGAGCTGGATCTGCCGGAGTATCTGGTCATGCGCCAGCCCTTCCCCGGCCCGGGTCTTGCCATCCGCGTCATCGGCGATATCACGAAGGAAAAGCTCGACACGCTGCGCGATGCCGACTTCATCTTCCGCGACGAGATCGCCAAGGCCGGGCTCGACCGCAGTCTCAGCCAGTATTTCGCGGTCCTCACCTCCATGCGCTCCGTCGGCGTCATGGGTGACGGCCGGACGTATGACTATACGCTGGCGCTGCGCGCGGTCAATACAAGCGACTTCATGACCGCCGACTGGTCCCGCATCCCCTACGACGTGCTCGACCGCATCTCCGTCCGCATCGTCAACGAAGTCCGCGGCATCAACCGCATCTGCTACGACATCACCAGCAAACCCCCCGCAACGATCGAGTGGGAATGAGAAAAAAGTGAATATGAGGGGCTGCAAAGCCTTGAAAATACTCGCTTTTTGAAAATCTCATTTCCTGTTTGATAGCAAAATGATAGCAGATACTAAAGCCATTTTGTTCGTTCTTGTTTTGGCGAGCGAATGGTTTGCAGGTTTGCTGTCGCATCCAATCCTATATTGAGCGCGAAAAAGGCTCTGCTGACTTTCTGTAAAAGAAGGTCGGCAGAGCCTTTTGTTATTCTTCGGTGTGTTCTTTGAGGTCGGCAAGAAGCAGATCACTCAGTCCCTGCGACGGCGTGATCTTGTGCCACTGACCGGAGGTATCGTACTCAGGATAGTAATAACGCCAGCGGTCGTATTCTTCTTTGGTGATCTCGCCTGCTTTCAGCTTGGCGGCAATTGCACCCCATGCGGCAAGCATCCTGTGAAGCTCCGCTGCGTCGCGTCCTTTGTGGATATGAACGCGCAGATGCACCTCATCCTCGCATTCGCAGACTTCAAGCCCGTACCGGTCTTCCAGCGTGAACAGCGTGTGCATCAGCCCAATATAGGAGTCAATGTCCGGTACATCCAGCGCCTTGGGCGAAACGTCAAGCACCTGTGCCAGCGCAGCGGTCACGTCCGCTTTGGGCGTTCTGGAGCCATTCTCGTACTGCGCAAGGCGGACATCTGCGGATTTCTCCGGGAAGCCCAGCGCCATGCCAAGGTATTTCTGTGTCATGCCCCGCATCGTGCGGAAAAAGTGGATGCGTTCACCGATCGCCATAATAGCCATCTCCTGTGTCGGTTGTCTTTGATAACGAGTATAGCAGATATGTTTAATTTCGTCAAGAAAAATCTAAGCAAATTTATTTAATATTTTCCTGCAAACCGCTTGACTTAAACTTATATGTATAATACAATAGTTGTAAGCTAAACATATTAGCTTAATTCACAGAAATTTTACAATTTAGGATACCCCAAAATGCAGAAAAAATGTCCGTTGTAAGGTGAGAGGGGGGTGAAATCCAAAAGCCGCAAAACTGAATGACCGTCCAAGGGATACTTTCTCCGGGGAAGCAGGCGATGAGACGAGCGTGCCAAGGAGAAAAGAAAACGGCACAGCGCCGAAAAGGGTTGCCTGCCAGAGTCCTGCGGATAGAACGGCGAAGCAATCAACCACAAATCAGGAAAGGAAGGTATTTTGCCTATGGCAGGAGAAATTTTTATGAGAGTAAATGAAGTTGCGGAAGAGCTTGGCGTATCGGTTCCGTATGCGTATAAGCTCATTCGTGAGTTGAACAAAGAGCTGCGAAAGACCGGCTGCATCACCATTGCAGGCAGGATTGACCGCAAGTTCTTCCATGAGAAGTTCTACGGAACGAGAGAACCGAAGGAAAGAAGGGAATCGAATGGCAGCGTTTAAGGACAAGAAGAACGGCTCATGGTATGTGCAGTTTCGCTATACCGACTGGCGCGGTGAGCGCCAGCAGAAATTGAAGCGCGGCTTTGCCACGAAAAAAGAGGCGCAGGCATGGGAACGCGAGTTTCTGATGCAGAAGCAGGCTGACATCAATATGAGCTTCGAAAGCTTTGTGGCGCTCTATGAAAAGGACGTCAAACCCAAGTTGAAGCTCAACACATGGCTCAGCAAGGAGCATATCATCCGCACAAAGATTCTGCCGTATTTCAAAAAACGCAAGCTCTCAGAGATCACTGCCCGTGATGTGATCGACTGGCAAAATGAGATACGGCAGCACACCAAGTCAAGCGGTGAAAGCTATTCCCCGGACTATCTCAAGAACGTCCACACCCAACTGAGCTGTATTTTCAACCACGCCATCAAGTATTACGGCTTGCAGATCAATCCCGCTGCAAAGGCCGGAAATATGGGCAGCGAGCAGCCGAAGGAAATGCTGTTCTGGACGAAGGAAGAATACCTCAAATTTATCGACGCCATGATGGACAAGCCCATGCTGTACTATGCTTTTGAAATCCTGTACTGGTGTGGCATCCGCGAGGGTGAGCTGCTGGCGCTGACACCTGCGGACTTCGATTTTGAGAAGAAAACGCTCCGCATCAATAAATCCTATCAGCGCTTACAGGGTATGGACGTTATCACCACGCCGAAAACGAAGAAAAGCAACCGCGTGATCCAGATGCCAGACTTTCTCTGTGCTGAGATACAGGACTACTTCAAGCAACTTTATGGACTGGAATCGGACAGCCGTATTTTTCCTCTGTCCAAATATGCCTTGAAGCGCGGCATGGCGTTTGGCTGCAAGGCGTCGGGTGTCAAGGTCATCAGAATCCACGATTTGAGGCACAGCCACGTTTCCCTGCTTATCAACATGGGCTATTCCGCTGTTGCCATTGGCAATCGTGTGGGACACGAAAGCGTGGAGATTACTTACCGGTACGCACACCTGTTTCCTACTGTGCAGAAGGAAATGGCAGATAAATTGAACGTCGAAAGGAGCAACTGAAAATGTCATTGAAAAACCGGGACAGTCACAACCGCTGGCGCAATAAAACCGTTGCGTTCCGGGTTTCCCCGGAGGAAGATACGCAAATCGAAACCTTTGTCAAGCTCTCCGGGCTGACGAAGCAGGACTACATCACCCGCCGCCTGATTTGCAAGGACGTGGTGGTGCAGGGCAATCCGCGAGTTTACAAGGCACTGCGTGACCAGTTTGCCACCGTGCTGGACGAGCTGCGGCGCATTGAAGCGGGCGACAGCGTAAGTGACGAGCTGCTGGATGTGATCGAAATGATCGCCGCCATCATGGACGGCATGAAGGAGGAAAATGCCTATGGAGAATGAAAATAGCAAAAAGAAAACGACCGCCCCGGACACATCTGTTGGCGCAGATGATGGGCAGCCGCTTCACAATCCAACTGAGAACAGTATATCCGCTTTTGATGAAGAAATCAACGGTGATTTTCAAAACAGCACGGAAAGTCTGGACGAAATCTACCGCAGGATGCAGCGGTTGACCGATCCGCATTACCTGCACACGATCTCCATGACCGAGCTGTACCAGACCGCATATCAGAGCAGACCGCCGATCATCGACGGCTTGCTCTACGCGGGCGCGTACATCCTCGCAGGTGCGCCGAAGATCGGCAAGTCATTTCTGGTGGCGCAGATCGCCTATCATGTCAGCACCGGCAAGTCTCTGTGGGGCTGCGAAGTCCATCCCGGCACGGTGCTGTACCTTGCGTTGGAAGATGATTTTCAGCGCATCCAGAGCCGTATGTTCATGATGTACGGCGTCAACGACACCGACCGGCTGCACTTTGCAACCGCTGCGGGCAAGATTGGAAACGGGCTGGACGAGCAGCTTGAGAACTTCGTGCGGGAACATCCAGACACCAGACTCATTATCATTGACACCATGCAGAAAATCCGGGAAATCGGCGGCGAGGCATACAGCTACGCCAGCGATTATGAGATCATCGGCAAGCTCAAGCAATTTGCCGACAAGCACTGCATCTGCGTTTTGACCGTCCATCACACCCGCAAGCAGCCAGCCGGTGACAGCTTCGAAATGATCTCCGGTACAACAGGATTGCTCGGTTGTGCGGACGGGTCGCTTCTCATGCAGAAGAAAAAGCGCACAGCGCTGGAGGCAACTATCGATGTGGTGGGGCGCGACCAGCAGGATCAAATCCTCTATCTGAGAAAGGACGCCGATACGCAGATCTGGAATCTTGAGAAGGTGGAGAACGAGCTGCACAAAGAGCCGCCCGATCATGTTCTGGAATCCGTTTCAAGGCTGGTGTCCGCAGAACAGCCGGTATGGACAGGCTCTCCCTCTGCGCTTGCCGATGCCGTCCATGCCGGCATGGCAGCAAATGCGCTGAGCAAGTATCTGAATGTGAAGTCTGGCAGACTGCTAGACGAATACCACGTCCGCTATGAGAACAAAGTCCGGCACGAAGGGCGGCGTATCACGTTGACCTTCATAGCCGAAAACGAATAAGCCGCGCGACAGCTGCGACGGTTGCAACGGTGAAAATGATACCGTAAAACAACCGTCGCAATCGTTGCGACCGTCGCGGAAAGGAGCGATACAGAATGAAAACCGTACAAATCCCCTATGACCTGTTTCTCGACCTTGCCATGTACCATCTGCGGGGCGAGGATGATTACGAAGAAGAAATCTGTCAGGGCTTGGAGCAAAAGCTCGACGCCATGCTGAACCGGCAGCTCTATTCCCGGTATAAGACGGCACCGACCGAGGAAGAACGTGAACAGGCGCGGCAGAAATATCTTGACCGGCGCGGCGTTCCGCAGAGCTATCGTTGGACTGTTCCTCCGTGGGAACTATGACAGGAGCGTGCCACGCTCCTGTGGTTGGCAGACACGGCAGCGCATGGGCTGCTGTCTCCTCGCGTCCCCCGTCCCCATCGAAAAATCCGCAGAGTTTGAGATGGATGTGGGCAGGAGATTATGAGCAGTGGTTGTCTGCAAATAAACTGCTGACCACGCCGGTTTTTGCGGTTTGTATCCACACAGCAAACTGCAAAACCGGCAGAGGCATCCGCAGATGCCGCATACCCCCTCGGAGAGCCCACGATACTTTGCAGCCGCAGGATGAAAGTATCATAGTGGGTTATTACACTTCCGCAGAAGTGCCTCCCCGAAAGTTGCCCCGTCCTGCACAATCTGAAATCAGGAGGTAAACTGCCTATGGCAAGAGGCGACGGTATCCACCGCACCAGCGCAAGAAACGCAAGAATGAAAGATACAGACATCGACAACGCACAGGCGCATAATGAGCGTGAAAAATCGTCGTATGTCAATCAGGACATCGTTCCTGAACGGACACAATACAATGTCCATTTCAAAACACCAACCGCCGGGTATAAGGAGATGTTCGAGCAGATGCGCTC
>CDZG01037881.1_pt1 | contig 25064 bp, 29 predicted proteins | sample 557741 | NCBI WGS metagenome assembly CDZG01 (sample SAMEA3182086, study PRJEB8094) | gut metagenome | biome: human; feature: gut; material: Stool; isolation source: human stools | place: Canada | collected 2013-01-21
GCGCCGAGGGTCTTTTCGAGCACGTGCTTGAGCAGATACGTGCTCGTGGTCTTGCCGTTCGTGCCGGTGATGCCGATCATGCACATGCTGTCCGACGGATGGCCGAACCAGTTCGCGCCGAGCGCGGCCAGCGCCGCGCGCGCGTCGGGGACCAGCACATAGGCAATGTCCGTTTCCGGCTTTTTTTCGCAGACGACGCAGACTGCGCCGTTTTCCATGGCTTTGGGGATATACCTGTGGCCGTCGGTCTGGAAGCCGGAGATCGCGACGAACAGATCGCCGGACGTGGCCTGCCGGGAATCGTACTGGACGCCGGTGATGTCCAGATCTTCGTCCGCGTGCAGCTCCAGCACGTCAAGGCCGTGCAGCAGTTCTTTGAGTTTCATAGTGTCCTCCTTAGTCGGATGCGCCCGTGGAAGAGAATTCTACCGTAATTGTAGTACCTCTGTCAACCTCTGTGCCGGGATCGATATCCTGATAGGCTGCGAGGACATAGACGTCGGTGCGGTCCGTGCCCTTGGCCTGGACGTAGAGGCCCGCATTCGAGGCCAGGTAGTTGACGTCCGCGACGGAGCAGCCGATGAAATCCGGGACTTCGACGCGCGTCGCCTGCTTCTCCGCGCCCATGTAGAGGATGATCTGCGAATTGCCGGGCACCTGGCTGCCTGCGACGGGAAGCTGGTCGGTCACGACGGAGCCGGTGCCGACCACGCGGTAGGTGATGGTCTTCTCGGCGAGCAGCTCGCCCGCCTCTGTCTCGTCCATGCCGATGACGTCGGGGACGGTGAAGTTGACGCCGCGGATATCCTCAGAGCCGTAGTCCGGCTCGACGCCGAGGTACGGGAGGATGTCGAGGAAGATATCGCGCACGGTCGGCGCAGCCATCAGGCCGCCGGAGATGTACATGCCGTGGACGGTGTATTTTTCGCTGTTTTCCGAATAGGCCGGGGTATCGAGCGCGACAAGGACGACGTATTTCGGGTCGTCGATCGGCGCAACGCCGACGAAGGAGACGATCTTGTCCTTGACCTGCTGGCCGTTCTCGTCGTATTCGTCGAGCTTTTCGGATGTGCCGGTCTTGCCGCCGACGCGGTAGCCGGGCGTCCGGGCCGCGGAGGCCGTGCCCTCGGTGACGACCTGCTCCATGAGCGTGCGCATCGTCTCGGAGGTCTGCTGGCTGATGACCTGCCGCAGGACGGTCTTTTCGTTTTTCTCTACGGTATTGCCGTCCGCGTCCACGACCTCGCTCACGATATAGGGCTCGAGCACGTAGCCGCCGTTGACGATCGCGGCCACGGCGCGCACGAGCTGCATGGGCGTGATGCGGAAGCTCTGGCCGAAGGAGGAGGTGATGAGGTAGGACGTGCCGTAGTTTGCCGGGTCGTTGAGGTATTTGCGCTCGTAGAACAGGCCGCTGGCCTCGCCGGGCAGGTCGACACCGGTCTTTTCCATGACGCCAAAGCTCTTGAGATAATCGTAGAACGTGTCGCCGCCCATGCGCAGGCCGATGTGGCCGAAGGCGATGTTGCAGGAGTTGCCGAGGGCCTGGGCGGTCGTCTGCGCGCCGTGACCGGCGGATTTCCAGCAGTTCAGGATCTGCTCACGGCCGGTGAACTTTTCCTGGCCGCCGCAGTAGAACGAGTCGTTCAGCGTGACGGCGCCGGAATCGAGCGCGGAGGCCAGCGTGATGAGCTTGAAGGTCGAGCCAGGCTCATAGCCGTCGGACACGCAGCGGTTGCGCCACTGCGCCATACGGGCCGCCGCGACGTCCTGCTTGTAGGTCTCGATCGCGGCCTCGTAGGCTGCAGAGGCCTCGGGCAGGGCGAGGGCCGCCGCCCGCTCGTTTTCGAGCAGAAGGGCGGTCGTGTCGTCGTAGATCTCCAGATAGTTGTTGGGGTCGTAGGAGCCGAGCGTGGCCATGGCCTTGATCTCGCCCGTGTTCACATCCATGACGATGCAGAACGCGCCGTTTTTGATGTCGTACTTATCGATGGCGTTCTGCAGGTTTTTCTCGACGTAGGCCTGGACGGTCGAGTCGATGGTGGTGATGAGGCTGCTGCCGTCGGAGGCGTCGTAGTACTTCTCATATGTATAGAGCATCTCGGAGCCGTAGTTGCCCTTGGAGGTGACGACCTTGCCGGCGGTGCCGGAGAGTTCTTCGTTGTAGTAGGCCTCGAGACCCTCAGAGCCGTTGTTGTCGCTCGAGACGAAGCCGAGCGCCTGCGCGGCGAGGGAGGAATTGGGATAATAGCGCTTGAGATCCGTCTCGAGATACACGCCTGTGATGCTGTTTTCGCTGATGAAGGCGCGGACCTCGTCGGCCAGCTCCTCGGAAATTTTGCGCTTGATGACCTTATAGCGGTACTGCTTGTCGGCGGCCTGCTCATAGACGAAGCTGGGCTCGACGTCGAGGATCTCGCCGAGGCCGCGGGCGATCTGGTCGAGCAGGTTGCTGTTTTCCGGCTGCTTCATCTGCTCGGCGATCTCGTTGGGGTCGATGAAGACCGTCTCGACCGTCGACGACGAGGCCAGCACGTTCATATTTGCGTCGTAGATCACGCCGCGCGTGGCGGTGAGGTTCGTCGAGCGCGTCTGGTTTTTGATGGCCTTCTCGTTGTAATAGTCATGCTCGGTGATCATGAGATGGTAGAGCGTGCCGATGAGCGGAACAAACGCAACGATGCCGCACAGGACCATCAGGACCAGCGTGCGGCGGAGGATGGTGCGGTTTGCCCGCTGGTTCTGCTCCCTGTTTGCCTGCTTCTGCTCCTTGGTGCGCGGCAGGCGGATGATTTTTCTTGCCATGAAACTGCCTTTCTGCTTAAAAAAGGGGCGGTCTGCAAAGACCGCCCCTGTTCGGCCGGATTTCCAACTGGGAGGTTCTGTCCAAGCTTATGCTGCTGTGGGAGTCAAATATGCGGTTTAGGCTGTGGGGTGGAGATACTCGATGAGGCCGAAGATGCTCTGCTGCATGGCGTCGAGGATCTCGCCGAAGACGCTGGTGCGCTGCTGGGTATAGATCTCCGCCTGGTCGGTGCCGGAAAAGCTCACGTAGACGATCTGCTCCGGCTGGCATTTGGTCAGGCCAATCTCAGCCGCGTGCGCCTCGGCCGCGGCAAGGTCGATCTTGGCGTCATATTTGCTCTGCAGCATCAGCTGCTGCTCCTTGAGGTTGGCGAGCTGGTTTTCGAGCTTCGAGACGCTGCTGCTGGCTTCAAACAGCTGCACGTAGCCGAAGATCACGAGGATCATCAGACAGGCGACGGTCAGCATGCCGACGAGCGTGAAGGGCGCGATGGCCGTGCGGGACTTGACGCGGCGATAGGGCTGCTCGCGGACCTGCTCCTCGGGGAGCTCATATTGCCGGGACCGCTCATAGGCCCGGCCGTCTTCGTACTGTCGGGCGGCCTGATCGTTCCAGGCGTAGACGTCGTAGGCTGCGGCGCCGTTGTCTCTATAGAATTTTCTATTGGACTGCGCCATGGCAGCGGACTCCTTTCAGACTCACACGCGCTCTGCGACGCGGAGCTTTGCGCTGCGCGAACGTGGGTTTTCCTCGACCTCCTCGCGCGTGGCGATGATGGGTTTTTTCGTCAGGATCCGGATCTTCGGCTTGCGGCCGCAGACACAGACCGGGAACGACGGCGGGCAGGTACAGCCCTTGGCCGCGTCCTGGAAGACATTTTTGACGATGCGGTCTTCGAGCGAATGGAAGGTGATGACGGCGAGACGGCCGCCGGGCTTCAGATGGTCGATCGCGGCCTCCATGCCCTGGCGGACAGCGCCGAGCTCATCGTTGACGGCGATGCGGATGGCCTGGAAGCTGCGCTTGGCCGGATGCTGCTTTTCCCGGAGGGCGCTGGCCGGCATGGCCGAGCGGATGATATCGACGAGCTCGAGCGTCGTCTCGATGGGACGGTCGGTCCGCACGCGCTCGATGGCGGCGGCGATCTGCGGGGCGTAGCGCTCCTCGCCGTATTCGTAGAGGATGGATTTGAGTTCTTCGCGCGGCCAGTTGTTGACGATCTCATAGGCGGTCAGCGACTGCTCGCGGTCCATGCGCATGTCGAGCGGCGCGTCGGCCATGTAGGAAAAGCCGCGCTCCGCGTCGTCGAGCTGCGGAGATGAAACGCCCAGATCGAACAGCATCCCGTCGATCCGGTCGAGGCCAAGCGCGGTGAGGATCGCGCCGACGTTTTCAAAATTATCGTGTACCAGCGTCACTTTTTTCGCATGCCGGTACAGCCGCTTCTTTGCGGCCTCCAGCGCGACCAGATCACGGTCGACGCCGATGAGCCTGCCGGTGGTGAGGTTCCGGCAGATCTGTAGCGAGTGGCCCGCGCCGCCCAGCGTCCCGTCGAGGTAGATCCCGTCGGGTTTGATCGCCAGCGCGTCGATGCACTCGTTCAAAAGCACCGATTGATGTGCAAACTCCATCAGAAGCCCAGTTCCTCCATGACAGCCGCCAGATTCTCCGGGGTCAGCGTCTGACGCTCCAGCTCGTCATATGCCGCGCTGTCCCAGATCTCCGCGTGGCCGCCCTGGCCGATGAAGGTGACTTCATTGGAAAGGCCCGCGTACTGGCGCAGCTCCGCCGGGATCAGGAAGCGGCCCTGCTTATCGGGCTCGCATTTGGCGGCATTGGCAAACAGGAAACGCATCTTCCGCGCCTGAACGATCGGCAGCGCGTTGTATTTATCGAGAATCGCCTGCCAGCCGGACTCCGTATAGACGGAGAGGCAGTGGTCCAGGCCCAGTGTCACATAGAAGGTGTTGCCAAGTTCCTCGCGCAGCTTGGACGGCACGAACAGACGTCCCTTTTCGTCGACAGTGTGCTTGTACTTCCCGAACATCCCTTCGCGCCTCCTTTCGCTCCACTTTACTGAAATTTTGCTCCACTTCGCTCCACTTCAGTAATATAATACGTTCTGTTTACATAAATTGCAACCCTTTTTTGAAAAAATTTTTCGGGGAATGTCTGCCATTTTTCGTGAAAAACCGTCAAATTCCGAATTTTTGAACGTTTGTTTTAAAATCAAGCCGGTCCCGCTTCCACCACGGCGGTCCCCTGCTCCCAGCGCACGCGCAGCGCGCGCACGGACGGGTCGCGCAGCAGAAGCTCGGCTGCCGGGCCCTCCACAAGGGTCTGGAGCCTGCGGCGCAGGCTTCTGGCCCCGCCGGGGTCGTGCACGCAGAGCGTGCCGAGGCGCTCCGGCAGGTCCGGCGCGGCGGTCAGCGTGACGTTCTGCTTCTGCAGGCGTTCGGCAAGCTGGCGCAGCTGCAGGCGGGCGATCGCGCCGAGATCCGCCGCGGTGAGCGGCCGGAAGGTCGTCACGCAGTCGATGCGGCCGAGAAATTCCGGCGAGAACGCCTCGCGCAGGACGGTCTGCGCGCGCACATCCTCGCAGTCCGGCGTGAAGCCGAGGCCGGGTTTGCCGGTCTGCGTGCCGGTCAGGTTCGAGGTCATGACGACGATGGCGTTTTTGAAGCTGACCGTGCGGCCGAGGCTGTCGGTCAGGATGCCGTCGCCGAGCAGCTGCAGCAGGATGCCTGTCACGTCGCGGTGGGCCTTTTCCAGCTCATCAAAGAGCAGGACGCAGTAGGGGCGGCGGCGGACCTTCTCCGTGAGCGTGCCGCCCGCGTCGTAGCCGACGTAGCCCGGCGGCGCGCCGAGCAGGCGCGAGACGCTCGACGGTTCCATATACTCCGACATATCCACCCGGATGAGCGCGTCCGGGCTGCCGTAGACGACCTGCGCGAGCTGTTTACATAATTCCGTCTTCCCGACGCCCGTCGGGCCGATCAGCAAAAAGGACGCGGCGGGGCGCGCAGCGTCGGCCAGACCGGTCCGGCCGCGCAGCACGGCCGTGCAGACGGCGTCGACGGCGGCCTGCTGGCCGATGACGCGCGCCGAGAGCGTCTCGCGCAGCGATAACAGCCGCTCGCGGTCCGACTGGCGCAGGCGTCCGACGGGGATGCCGGTGCGTTCGGCGACGACGGCGGCGATATCCTGCTTCGTCAGGCTCACGGTGTGCTGCGCGCGGCGGGCAGCCAGCTGGCCGCGCACGAGCGTGCGCAGCTCGTCGCGCAGGGCGGCGGCTTTTTCGTACTGGGCGTCCGACACGGCCTGCTCGAGCTGCTGCTCGAGCCGCTGGCGGCGCTCGGTATCCTCGGGCGGCTCCGACCCGCCGAGCCAGACGTGGGCCGCGCCCTCGTCAAGCAGGTCGATGGCCTTGTCGGGCAGGAAGCGGTCGGTCAGGTAGCGGGTAGAGAAGTCGACGGCGGCCTCGATGGCCTCCTGCGTGATGCGGATGCGGTGGTGGGCCTCGAGGCCGGGGCGCAGAGCCTGCAGCATCCGGCAGGCGGTCTCGCGGTCCGGCTCGCGGACCGTCACGGGACGGAAGCGCCGCTCGAGCGCGGCGTCCTTCTCGATAAATTTGCGGTATTCCTCCAGCGTCGTCGCGCCGATCATCTGCAGCTCTCCCCTGCCGAGCGCGGGCTTGAGCAGGTTCGCCGCGTCGATCGCGCCCTCGGCGCTGCCCGCGCCGACGATGGTGTGCATCTCGTCGACAAAGAGGATGACGTTGCCGCAGCGGCGGATCTCCTGCAGGATGTCGCGCACGCGCTCTTCAAATTCGCCGCGGTATTTTGTCCCGGCGAGCAGGTTCGCCATGTTGAGGCAGTAGAGCTTTTTGCCGCGCAGCGCCTGCGGCACGTCGCCGCAGGCCAGCCGCTGGGCCAGCGCCTCGACGACGGCGGTCTTGCCGACGCCGGGCTCGCCGATGAGGGCGGGGTTGTTTTTGCCGCGGCGGCTGAGCACCTGCATGAGCTGCGCGAGCTCCGCTTCACGGCCGACGACCGGGTCCGTCTGGGCGGCGCGGTCGAGCATGTTTTCACAGTAGAGTTCCAAAAGCTTCAATTCCGATTGTCCTCCCGCCGCCCGCGCGGCATTCTGGATGCGCAGGCGGTCATACGTTTCTGAAAAGACGCAGTTGAGGTCCACGCCGAGCGTCAGCAGCACGCGGGCGGCCGCGTAGCCCTCATCCCGCGTCAGCGCCAGCAGCAGATGCTCCGGCTGGCACAGAGCCGCGCCGAGGCGCGCGGCCTCCCGCCGGGCGGCGTCGAGCGCGCGGGACGCTGCGCCGGACAATCCCGGTCGGCCCGAACGCCGGGCCGGGCGCGGCTGCGTCAGCAGCATGCAGCGCAGGAGCCTGCCCTCCGCCCCCTGGCAGATGAGGATCTTCCCGGCGGAGGAGATCTTCTCCTGCGCCAGGGCGAGCAGCAGATGTTCCGTGCCGGTCACGCCGCTGCCAAGCTCCCGCGCGGCGGATTCCGCGCGGACGAGCACGCAGCTGAGGGCCGCAGAATAGCCCGGTTTTCTCAATAAAACCGCCTCCTTTGCCTGAAGTCTCGACGCGCAGGCGGCGGTTTATACGACGCAGGCGAAAAAAAGCGGACGGTTCGATTTATTTACACATTTTTCATTGCATTTTCGGGAAAGTATGATAGAATGAAGCTACCTTGAAAATGGAGGTGCTTTCAAATGGCACATGTGATCAATGACAACTGTGTAATGTGCGGCACTTGCGCTGACGTCTGTCCTATCGGCTGCATCAGCGAGGGCGACGGCAAGTACGTCATCGACGCCGATCAGTGCGTGGACTGCGGTACCTGCGCTGCGGAATGCCCCAACGACGCGATCTCTGAGGGTTAAGCACATAAACACAAGGGGGTGCTGCACGCAGCACCCCCTGTCTTTTTGATTGGAGCCCATATGGAAGAGGTTTTATTCGGCCGCATCCGCATGACGATCCCCGACGCGCAGTTCCGCGTCAGCACCGACTCGATGGTGCTGGCGGATTTCTGCCGGGATGCCGGCGGGCGCGGGCTGGATCTTGGCTGCGGCTGCGGGACGCTGGGGCTTCTGCTGCTGGGAAGCGGCGCGGCCGGAAGTGTCTGCGGCATCGAGATCCAGCCGGAGGCGGCGCGGCAGGCGGAGGAAAACGCGCGGCGGAACGGTCTTGCAGACCGGTTTTCGGTCGTCTGCGGAGATCTTCGGCAGGCGCACGCGCAGATCCCGGCCGGGAGCTTTGATTTTGCCGTCTCCAATCCGCCGTATTATCCGCCGGGCAGCGGGCGGCTGCGGAAGGAAGACAGCCTTTCGCTCGCGCGCAGTGAGCTCTGCTGCCCGCTCGACGCGCTGTGCGCCGCGGCGGCGCGGGCGCTGCACTGGGGCGGGCGGCTGTATCTGGTCCACAAGCCGGAGCGGCTGGCCGACCTGATGGTCTTTCTGCGCGCGGCGCGGCTGGAGCCGAAGCGGCTCCGATTCGTCCGCCACAGCGCGGCGAGCGCCGTCAGCCTCGTGCTGCTCGAGGCGCGGCTCGGCGGAAAGCCGGGGCTGCAGATCGAGCCGGAGCTGGTCCTTTACGGGCCGGACGGCAGCGAGTCTGCCGCGTGCAGACGCATTTACCACCGACAGGAGTGAAACGGACATGGCTGGCATGTTATATCTTGTGCCGACGCCCATCGGCAATCTCAGCGACATCTCCCCCCGCTGCCGCCAGACGCTGGCGGAGGCGGATTTCATCGCGGCGGAGGATACCCGCGTGAGTCTGAAGCTCCTGAACCATCTGGAGCTGAAAAAGAGCCTTGTGAGCTACCATGAGCACAACAAGGCGGAAAGCGGCGAAAAGATCCTTGCGCGCCTGCTCGCGGGCGAGACGTGCGCGCTGGTGACGGACGCGGGCTCCCCCGCGATCTCCGACCCGGGCGAGGATCTCGTGCGGCTGTGCGCGGAGCACGGCGTGACGGTCTGCGCCATCCCCGGCCCGTGCGCGCTGGTGACGGCGCTGAGCATCTCCGGGCTGCCGACGGGCCGGTTCACGTTCGAGGGCTTTCTGTCCGTCAACAAAAAAAGCCGTCAGGAGCACCTGACGGGCTTGAAGGACGAGACGCGGACGATGATCTTCTACGAGGCGCCGCACAAGCTGCTGGCCACGCTGCAGGATCTTTCCGCGGCGTTCGGCGCAGAGCGGCGCATCTCCCTGTGCCGGGAGCTGACGAAGCTCCACGAGGAGGTCCGGCGCACGACGCTGGGCGAGGCCGCGGCCTATTACGCGGAGAATCCGCCCCGGGGCGAGTTCGTGCTCGTCGTGGCCGGCGCGGAGGAGCCGGCGAAGGAGGGCTGCACGTTTGAAGGCGCGCTCGCGCTCGTCCGCGCGCGGATGGACGAAGGGCTCTCGACCAAGGACGCCGTCAAGCAGGTCGCCAAGCTGACCGGCTTTGCGAAAAATCAGCTGTACGACGCGATCTTGAAGGGCTGAACCAAACTGAAAACGCGCCTGTATGCTTTGCAGCATACAGGCGCGTCTTTTTTCTCCGTCAGACAGGAAACCTGTTTTACTCCCGCTTTTTATCCAGCCAGACGATATATTCCAGCACATTCATATCCGGGTCGGCAAAATAGATCCATTGCTCTGAGTTCGGGATTTCATTCGGGCCGTCAAGGATCGTCAGCTCATTTTCCCGCAGCATCTTCAGGACGCTGTCCATATTCTCCGCCTCAAAGCACAGATGCGGACAGAACGGGGGCTCCGGCATCGATGGCCGATACGTCTCATGCTCTGTCTCGATCAGCTCCAGCCGGGCACCGTTGTGATCAAGGAAAGCGTATCTTTCTGCGGCTTTCTCATTTTTTCCGTCAAAAAGAAACCGAAAACCAAGTTTTCCCGTGTAAAACGCAATTGCATCGTCTAGATTTCGTACGCGAAACGCGCCATGATCGTATGCCATTGTTACTATCTCCCGATTAAAAAAAAGTTTAATAGAGCAGCGGCCCGCATGAAGTCTCTATTCTGCAGACGCCTGTGCTCTTGCTTTTGCGGCAAAAATCCCGCCGTCGGTCAGGCAGCGGGATTTTTTGCATGGATCTTATTTGCCTGCGCGCAGCTCCTTCATGCAGTTGGCGCAGATGTTCTTGCCGCGGTAGTTCTCGACGTTCCGGCCGTCACCGCAGAAGATGCAGGTCGGCTCGTACTTCTTGAGAATAATGGACTCGCCGTCGACATAGATTTCGATAGCGTCCTTCTCCGCGATGTCCAGCGTGCGGCGCAGCTCGATGGGCAGAACGATTCTGCCGAGCTCGTCGACCTTTCTGACGATGCCTGTTGATTTCATTGAATACAACCCCCTAATTTCTTTTCTTCATGCACCAGTACCAGGCCAGCAACGGATGCTGCATGGACATCCGCTGCCCCCTCAAGCCATCCCTATTCTACCATCCAATTATGTACAAATTTTGAACAAACTTATTTTTTCTTAACGGAGTTTCAAACATGTTGTTGAACTTTCTTTGGTTTGGTCTGATCCTCCTGTCTATGTTGGCTGATTTGTGTTCTGGTCAACCGTTTTCTTCCAGCCAAGCAGCGCTGGCGGGCGCGGCGGCGGGGATCGAGCTGACGCTGTCGCTGGCAGGGCCCATCTGCCTTTGGTCGGCGCTGGCGCGGGCCATGGAGCAGACGGGACTGACCGCGTGGCTGTGCCGGGCGCTGCGGCCGGGGCTGCGGCGGCTGTTCCCGGCGTGCGCGGCGGATGAAGAGGGCTTTTCCAGCCTGTGCGGCAATCTGGCCGCGAATCTGCTTGGGCTCGGCAACGCGGCGACGCCGCTCGGCGTGCGCGCGGCGCAGCGGATGCAGGCGCTGTCCGGCTCGGCCGGTGCGTCGGACGAGATGTGTCTGCTGGTCGTGATGAACACGGCTTCCCTGCAGCTCATCCCGTCGACCGTTGCCGCCGTGCGCGCAAGGCTCGGCGCGGCACACGCGTTCGACATCCTCCCGGCGGTGTGGCTGGCGTCGGCCTGCTCCGTCGCGGCGGGGATCCTGGCGGCGCGGGGGCTGAAGCGATGCTGGAAAACCTGACGGAGCTGCTCCTGCCCGGGCTGCTGCTGACCGCGGGCGCGGCGGGGCTGCGGCGGAAACGGGACGTGTACGGGGATCTTCTGGTCGGAGCGCAGGACGGGCTGCGGCTGCTGGCGACGCTCGCGCCGTCGCTCGTTCTGATGCTGACGGCGGTCACGATGCTGCGGGAAAGCGGTTTTTTCGACTGGCTGACGCCGCTGGCCGCGCCGGTGTTTCGCGTGCTCGGCATCCCGCCGGAGCTTGCGCCGCTGGTGCTCATTCGCCCGCTCAGCGGCAGCGCGGCGCTCGCCGTGGGGACGGAGCTGATGCAGCGCTACGGCGTGGATTCGCTGATCGGGCGGACAGCCGCGGTCATGCTCGGCTCGTCGGAGACAACGTTTTATACCATCAGCGTCTACTTTGGCGCCGCGGGTGTGCGCGGGACGCGCTACGCTGTCCCGGCGGCGCTGATCGCAGACCTCACGGGGTTCTGCATGGCGGCGTTAAGCGTAAGGCTGTTTTTTTAGAGGATGTATCTGCGGAAGTCTCTATACATTCCCGGACTTTTCTGCTATAATAGTGAAACTTATGACATGACGAAGGGTGAAACACATGAAATTTCTGATCGATCTGATCTCTGAGCAGCTGTCCGGCGCGTTTGAGAAGGCCGGGTTCGACGCCGCCTATGGCCGGGCCACGCTCTCCAACCGGCCGGACCTGTGCGAATATCAGTGCAACGGCGCGCTGGCCGCGGCGAAGAAATACCACAAGGCGCCCATCCAGATCGCGAACGCCGTGCTCGAAGCGCTGGGCGAAAACGAGATGTTTGCCAGCGCCGAGGCCGTGATGCCGGGCTTTTTGAATCTGAAGATCTCGGATGAGTATCTGGCCGCCTATCTGCGCGGCATGGATGCGGACGCGCACTACGGCGTGCAGAACGATCCGGACGCCTGCACGATCGTGCTGGACTACGGCGGGCCGAACGTGGCAAAGCCCCTGCACGTCGGCCATCTGCGCAGCGCCATCATCGGCGAATCGCTCAAGCGGATCTACCGCTTCTTCGGCAACCATGTGATCGGCGATATCCACCTGGGCGACTGGGGATTGCAGATGGGCCTCATCATGGCGCAGCTGCAGGATGAAAAGCCGGGTCTTCCCTACTTTGACCCGGACTTTACCGGCGAGTATCCCGCCGAAGCGCCGTTCACGATCTCGGAGCTCGAGCGCATCTACCCTGCCGCCAGCGCACGGAGCAAGGAGGACGAAGCCTTCGCCGCCCACGCACACGAGGAGACCTTCCGCCTGCAGCACGGCGAGCGCGGCGAGCGCGCGCTGTGGCAGCACATCCTGCGTGTCTCCGTCGAAGATCTGAAGCGCAACTATGATAATCTCGGCGTCAGCTTTGACGTCTGGCTCGGCGAGAGCGACGCGCAGAAGTATATCCCGCAGATGCTCGAGGCCGTGAAGGCAAAGGGCTTGTGCGTGGAATCCGAGGGCGCGCTGGTCGTACCGGTGCAGGAGGAGACGGACGCGAAGGAGGTCCCGCCGTGCATCCTGGTCAAGTCCGACGGCGCGACGCTCTACGCCACAACGGATCTGGCCACGATCGTCCAGCGCGAGCAGGATTATCACCCGAAGAAATACATGTATCTGACTGACAAGCGGCAGAATCTGCACTTTGAGCAGATCTTCCGCGTGGCGAAGAAGGCCGGTCTCGTCGGGCCGGAGACTGCGCTCGGGCACATCGGCTTCGGCACGATGAACGGCAAGGACGGCAAGCCCTTCAAGACCCGCGCGGGCGGCGTGATGCGGCTGGAGACGCTGATCGCGGACGTGACGGACTACGTCACGAGCAAGATCAAGGAAAACCAGACCGTCTCCGACGACGAGCTGCCGCAGACGGCGAAGTGCATCGCGATGGCCGCGCTCAAATACGGCGATCTGAGCAATATGCCGACGAAGGACTATGTGTTCGACCTCGACCGGTTCTCCTCGTTCGAGGGCAATACGGGGCCCTATATCCTCTACACCATCGTGCGGATCAAGTCGATCCTGGCCAAATACGGCAAGCCCGTCTCGCCCGCGCAGCTGCTGAGCGCCTGCAGCGCGGAGCAGAAGCAGCTCATGCTGGTGCTCAGCCGGATGGCGGACGCGCTGTGGTCCGCGTACCGCGATTCCGCGCCGAACACGATCTGCGCGTATATCTACGAGCTGGCGACGGCGGCGAACAAGTTCTACCACGACGTGAAGATCCTCACCGAGCCGGATCCGGCCCGGCAGGCCAGCTACGCAGCGCTGATCGATCTGACGCGCGGCGTTCTGGAAACGTGCATCGACCTGCTCGGCTTCTCCGCGCCGGAGCGGATGTGATCGAATAAAACGCATAAGCGCAGCCCCGCGTTCCGGCCGGAACGCGGGGCTTTTGCGATGTAACAGGAAGTCAGAGGAGCTGCCGCCCTGCGGCAGCTCCCCGTCTTCGCCTCCGGCGTGCCGAAGGAAAAGACTCACTTCATGTTCCGCTCGTAGGACTCGATCATTTTCTTGACCATCTGGCCGCCGACGGAGCCGGCTTCGCGGGAGGTCAGGTCGCCGTTGTAGCCGTTCTTGAGGTTGACGCCGACTTCAGAGGCGGCTTCCATCTTGAACTTGTCCATTGCGTCGCGGGCTTCCGGGACGTTGATGTTGGAAGAATTACGGTTCGTCATGTTGTTGCATCTCCTTGTTTGTTTTCGGGAAATCATCTCTCGATTTCCTTCACCCGTAGTTTTTCCGCCTCCGCGCCCATTATGAATGCCAATTCGCGGCGGGAATTCCAGAAAAAACGGGGTCCGTGCGAAAAGACATTGTGACGGGATACTTTGTATAAGTGAGGATGTCTTATGCTTTCACTTTCTGTAAATCTTTATGTGAATTTTCACTATATTCACCATTTTTCACTTGCGCAGAGTGAAAATAGTGGTATAATAAAAATAACCAACACGGAGGTGTGATTGATGCAGTACGAAAACGAGCGCATGGAATTTAAATCCCAGCTGACAGATGATATTTACAAGGAAGTCATCGCCTTTACGAACACGGATGGCGGTGTGATCTATATCGGCATTGACGATCAGGGCAATGTGACAGGTATTGACAATGTGGACGAGACATACACGCGGCTGACGAACGGCATCCGCGACGCGATCCAGCCGGATGTGACGATGTTCGTGCGCTATGTGCTGCAGGAGAACAAGGTCATCCGCATTGAAGTCGGTGAGGGCAGCTATAAGCCGTATTATCTGAAGGGCAAAGGACTGAAGCCCGCTGGCGTTTACGTCCGGCAGGGCGCGACGAGTGTGCAGGCATCGCCGGAGCAGATCCGGCAGATGATTAAGGACTCGGACGGCGATGTGTTTGAAGAAATACGTACCGTGCAGCAGGATCTGACCTTTGACGAAGCAGCGGCTGCGTTCAAGCGGTACAAGGTGGATTTTTCAGAAGACAAGTACATTGCGCTGGGGCTTCGGAACATTCACGACGATCAGTACACCAATCTGGCGCTGCTTCTGTCCGACCAGTGCCAGCACACGACGAAAATCGCGGTGTTCAACGATGAATCCTGTACAGAGTTCCGGGACAGCAAAGAGTTTGGCGGCTCGATCTTCAAGCAGTTTGAAAACTCGATCAACTATCTGGCGCTGTGCAACAGGACAGTCTCTACCATCAAGGGTGTCGTCCGCACGGATAAGCAGGACTATCCCGAGGAAGCCATCCGCGAAGCGCTGCTCAATGCGCTGGTGCATCGGGACTACAGCTTCAGCGGCAGTAGGCAGCCTCTTTACGATCAAACTCTTTGAACATTTCTGCAACTTCTTCCGATACTTCCATGAAGCAATCTGATGTATAGAATGGGTAATAGTCCCGCAAATTGATAATAGCCATATTGACCTCCGTTTCGGTTGTTGGTTGACGAGCGACCGAAGCGGAGGGCGGCGGAGAGCGACACCGGGGTTGGACTTCGGGCCAAGTTGGCCCGGGGCAAAGCAAAAGAAATGCGCCCGCACAGCAAGACACTATGCAGACGCATGAAATTACATTATCATAATTGTACTGATATATTGTACCTTCATAGCCAGACTGTCCCGGAGGGGGAGCTACGCTTTTTTTAGCTGGTGAAGGTCATGGGAATTGTGAGAAAGTAAGATGGACACGGCGACACCCTCCTATGGGCCGCCGTGGGGTTACTGAATATCCAAAGAGAAACGGCGGCTCTGAAAATTGAGCCGCCGTTTCAAATAGACGTATTGATAGGCTGCTATACGACGGCTTTTTTTCTTTTGCCGTCGTGCGGCAGTCTTTACTCTTGAATTACGCTACAAGTACCAGAACTGGAAAACGCTTATTTTTACTTCAGTTAGCTGGATCTTTCAAAGAAATCGCATACACCGTATTGATCTGTAATGGATAGCTCTCTGCAATGTTACCATCGTAATAGACAATGACTTCATCACCAATGTTGAAATCAACCATGTCATCTTTGTTCTCTGCATCCAAAGAAACATCGCAATATGCTCCGTAAGGGTAAGCGTCTGTCTGGATGGAAATAAGTATGGAGTTGTTATAAACTTCTTCCACAACGCCGGTAATGCTGGACTCATTCTTTATGATGTCGTCCATAGAACGCCCACAGCCAACAAGACTTAATACACAAAACAATGTTAAAATGAGTGATAGAATCTTTTTCATACAGGTCACCTCCGTCTTTTGCCATCGCTCGGCTGATTATGAAAGCAGAAATTATTCCTGCGAGGTGTAATCTTCTCCAATAGGATTATTCTTTAGCATGAGTGATTGTGCATCTGTTTCAGATATTTCTTTAATTTCTGAAATTTGATGGTTGCCATCCCTTGAAATAGTAACACATACTCCATTTTCTTCATCAGTGTAAACAACAGCCTGTTCACTGTCCAATAATATCTTAATTCTCTGATTATTATAATACCAACCGCCGCTCTGCTCGTTGTAGGTAATGCCATAGTCTGCATAGTCTTTAAGCCAAAGTTGGGGAGTAGATTCTCCCTTTTGTACAGTACTCAATGATGTATCAGTGGGATTAAAGTTATTATGCTTTTGGGTATGACGGTCATAATTTTCTTTGGAACACTCTTTAATACCAACAAGGTTATTTTCTTCGTCCCGGTCTGCCTCAATATCCACCGTTCCAGAAAAGAAATTCGTGAAACTCGCTCCAGCTATGGGGTCATTAAAAAATCTCACTACATTCCCATTATAGGTAAAATAATAATTCTCCTGATCATAGCTCAAGCCGTAAGGTTCATATATGGAGTAGTCCACACTTCCACCAGGCAGTTCTGCTGTAGTAGAATCGTTCGCCGCATTTTCCGTATCAGAAACGGTTTGTGCCTGATAGGAAACATTTTTCGTAGTGTTGTTATCGGAAGGAATATTCACTGATGAACTACACCCAGCTACCACCCCCACAAGCAATGCACTTCCGAGAGCTAATGTAAGTAGTTTTTTTGTGCTCATAAAATAAACACCATCCTTTCTTTGAATATATATAAAGGATACCACTACCTTTTGTGATACATTTGGGATTAGTTTGTGATTTATGTGTAGTTGAAAAGCGGCGGGTTGATTACCCACCGCTTTTCCATATCTTTCAAATTATAAAAGAGAACTTTACCCCAGCTTGCGTATTGCAAACCGTACATTCACTTCCATACTGGTGTAGTATTTCCTGCACAATATACAGTCCAAGTCCACTTCCTCCAGTCTTTCGGCTTCTTGACTGCTCCACGCGATAGAACGCATCAAACAATCTGGGAATACTATTTTCTGGTATATGCACCCCTGCATTTTCAACAGAAAATACTATCTGCTCATGTTTCATAAGTACGGAAATCCAAATATCCGCTCTTTGTGGGGAATACTTGATTGCGTTTCCAATTAGATTTGAAAAAACCTTTTCTACCAACATCTTATTTCCGTTTATGAAAGCAGATGGCAGTATATCAAGGTGTATTTGTAAATCTTTTTCTGCAATCAAATCCGCTGTTTCGTTCAAATAGGCTTTGATAATTTGCACACAATCCAAGTGGTCTTTCTTGAAATCGGCCCCCGCAGTTTCTAACCGCGAAATTGTCAATATATCTTGCACCATTGTTTCAAGCGTGTTTGTAATTTCCAGCGACCTTGTCAAGTATCTTTCATGGTCTTTATAGGGTCCAATACCAAGGAGCATGCCCTCTAATTGCCCTTTGATAATCGTGATAGGCGTTTTCAATTCGTGAGACACCGCTGAAAAGAAATTCGTGCGAGCTTGTTCTAATGCCTTTTCATGTTCTATATCAAGTTCCAGTTTTCTATTTGCTGCCTGTAAGTCATTCAAAGTTACATTGAGCTTCTGCGATAAATAGTTAAGGCTCTTTGCCAATATTCCCAGTTCGTCAGTCCGTTGTTCATCTAATTGCCATTCAAATTGTAATTCGGACATTTCTTTAGAAATACGGCTTATTTTCAGTACGGGTTTAGTAATAAGGTGTGAAAAAATCCAACCAGTAACCAGTGATACGCAAAACACTATAAATGCAAGTAACGGAAACACTTTTTGAAATGCTCTTTGCAGTTCTGCTACTTGCCCCGCCGCTCCATAAACAACTAAAGTGTAGTTTGTATTTTTGCCAAGAAATGAAACCGTATAACTATTGGATATAATAGGTGCATTATTATCATTTCTTGTAAATCTCGCAGTTTATATGGGGCACACGTTCTTGCTGACGACGTATTCGCCGGAGGCGATCTTCTCGGTCATCTCGTCCACAAGCTTTTGCGTTTCATCGCTGAAGTTCGGGTTGACTTCCGGGCAGCCGAGCGCACCGGAGGCCACGTCCAGAACGAGGTACTCGCCGCCGGGATAGGCGCCGTCCAGATACTGGCCAATGACATAGTAGGCGGAGTTGCCGACCTGCTTCATTGTGGTGGTCATGGTGACGGAGGTCTTGCCATCGGAGAGCAGGCCGTCGTCAAACTGGTCGAAATCGCAGCCGATAACCCAGACGGATTCGCCGTTTTCAGCACGGGTCTTGGCTTCGTTGAACGCGCCGAGGCTCGTGGAGCCAGCCGCCGCATAGATCAGGTTGACGCCTCTCTCATACATCTGAGCCGCGATCTGCTGGCCGAGGGCTGCGTCACTGTAGGTGCCGGACCAGACGAAGTTGTCATCGTTCAGACGGATGTTGCAGTCATAGTTTTCGTTGACGTAGATGACGCGCTGCTTGAAGCCGGTGATGAAGAGCTTGGTGTGGTCGGTTTCCACACCGAACAGACCGCCAAAGGAGCTTTCCTTCAGCTGTACTGCTGCGCCGAAGCCTGCCAGGAAGCCGCCCTGCTCAGCGTCAAAATCGATGGCGACGGTGTTGTCGGTGATAGTGTAGGTATCGGCGCCCTCCGCCCAGGGAGCGGTGTCGATGGTGACGAACATGACGTCCGGATACTTGTTTTCTGCTTCATATGCAGCCTGCTTGAAGGAGAATCCAGGCATGACGAGCATGTTGTAGCCGGCGTCGACAAGATCGGCGATGGACTCGAGAACAGCCGTGGTGGAGTCTTCCGTGGACTGCAGATAGCCGACCTCAACGCCGTAATCGGCGGAAGCCTTCTGCAAACCTTCCCATGCGGACTGGATAAAGGACTTGTCGTCGATGGAGGACGTGCCGCAAACCAGACCGACTTTCAGCGTGGAGGGATCCATGGCGGTATCAGAGGAGGCGTCTTCGCTGGAGTCTTCTGCGGTGTCGGCCGTGTCGGCAGACGTGCCAGACTGGGCAGTTTCACTGGAAGCTGCGTCCTTCGTCTTGCCGGAGCTGCACGCTGCCAAGCATAGCAGCAGCAAACATACAGTCAGAATGAGGCAACGCATCTTTTTCATAAGTAGTGTATCCCCTTTTGTATCATTTTGTGCACCGCAGCCACGGATTATAGTATAATTCAGAACAGGCACGACCAAGTATGACATATGTCCTATTTGAAGATATAAAATTTTTTAATGGTGATGATTATGAAGGCAACAGATCAGCGCATCCGGGCGGAGATCCTCGCGCGCTACGACGTTGACGCCAGACGCTGCCGGGAGGTTTTTTTCCGGCCGGACAGCAGCTGCACGCGCAGGACACGCCGCTGGAGAACATTTTCCTCGTGATCAGCGGCTCAATCTTTATATCCAAGAGCTCGTCGAACGGATTGTCCGGCGCAAGCTGCTATGAATGCACGCATGGCTGCATCGGAGCGATGAAGATCTTTTTGGACACGATGCGTTTTGACTGCAGCTCGGTGGCCAGCACGGACGTCACTACGTTCCTGCTGCCGATCGACTATGTGCAGGAGCTGCTGCAAAGCAGCTTTACCTTCGTTAGGCAGATCGCCAGCGATCTGGCCGAGCAGCTGCAGCACACGCATGTCATTTTGAACGACGCGCAGACGCATGCGGCCATCGAGCGTCTGGCGCGCTATTTGATGGTCGTTTCGGAGCAGCAGCTCTACCGCTCGGGGATTCAGCAGGCGGCGACCGCCATCGGCGTCAGCTATCGCCACGCCTGGCGGCTGTTTCAGGAGCTGCTGCAGGACGGCACGCTGGAAAAGGAGGGCCGCGCCTACCGGATCGCAAATACGCGCCAGCTTTTGCGGCTGGCCAGCCTGACCGGTTGAGGCAGAAGCTTCCGCAGAGAGCCACCCCCGGTCCTCCCTTTCCCTTTTGGGAAGGAAGGACCGGGGGTGTTGACAGTTTAAGCCGGGAAATGTCCGGCAGGACGGCGGGATTCCCAAGCGGGAGAGCCGCCGATTTTTTATAGGAAAGCGGCGTCCAGCTGGGCACGGAGGAAGACGGCGGACGCGGTCAGGCTAGGTGAAAACATCCAGCATCAGCTCCTCAGACTCGTGAACGTCATGCAGATAGCCGTCGATATACAGGGTCAGGGGGTCGCCGTATTTTTCCATCAGGGCCTCCAGCCCCGCGTCATCGCCTTTCAGATATTGCGCCTTTCAGATATTGGCGGTAAAAAGCCTCGTCGCAGGCCATATCGTTCACTTCCTTTTTGCGGATGCTTCCAATACAGAGGGGTATCCGTCAGGTGCTTGCCCTGCCGGAATCGCGGTGCTGTTCCTGAAAGCGCGGGTCGGACGGCTTTTCCGCGTCCTCCGGGATCGCCCATGAACGCCCGAACCGGGACGCACCGGGGATCCGCCCCTCAGCGCAATACTGATTGACCCGCCGCTCTGACACGCCCCAACGGTAGGACGCCTCCCGAATGGAGATATAGCCCTTGATCCCGTTCATACCGCACCTCCGCATGGATAATACTCAACATGATATATTATATACGAATATCCGAAGAAACACAAGTCATCCGACGAAGTGTTCAGAGAAAAGTTACGGATAGAAACGGTATTTTTTTGAAAAGCCCTCTGAAGCTGGCCAAAACACCCTGTTCAGATCGTAGTATGGATAGAGGGGGAAATACGTAATCTCATTAAGATAATCCCCTGAAGAAGCAGACTCCGGGATTTCCTCCCGGAGTCTGCTTTGCGGATAGCATGATGCTTTGACCTTCCGCTTGCTAAAGGCGGTATTCTGTAGTTACCGCGTCGCCGTTTTATATTGCGCCGGCGACTTCTGAGCGCACACGGTTTCCGGTCATGGTATCTATCAGGCAGGCTGCGCAGACACCGCATTCACCATTGAAAATTCCGTCATTTCTGGCGCTACCGGCATTGAAATCCACGCAGGCAAGCTGACAGTAAACAATTCTACGATTTCCGGCAGCGGCGAACCTCCCGATCGACGTGACGATCTCCGGCGGAAGCATTTCCGGCCCCAAGGCGATCGAGCAGGCAGCCAAGCAAAGTGAAAACACGAAAGAATCCATCGAAACGATCAAATTGTCCGTGACCGGCGGTTCGTTCACGGGCGAGATCGAGAGTAAAAACCTCAAGAAGTTTGTCTCCGACGGCGGTTTTTCCACTGATTTGAGAAACACCGGTTATCTGGCTGATTCCGCTGCTGCCGAGATCAAGCGTGCCGGTGACACCACCTATGTGTACTACACGACTACGGAAGACGCTATGGCTGCCGCGCAGCCCGGTGATACTGTCACCTTCTTGAACGTTTCGCCGGAGCAGCCGGTCACGCTTACGCTGCAATTCAACGACGGCATCACCCTCCCCACGCCTAGGGTGTATCTGAAAACTCCCAACGCACCCGGACAGCGGGCCTTTTTGCGGTGCGCCGCGTCATTTTTCCTTGAAATACGTCAGTATTCCTGCGAAAAAATGTCTTGCGCAACGCAAAAATCCCTCGCTGCCGGTCACATCATGAGTTTTCAGATACACCCTAAGGCTGGCGAACCGAATCATATCGGGACTCCTCCAAGGCTTTGAGATAGGCATCGTAGGCTGCTTCCAAGGAGGAATATTCTTTTCCATTGTTCAGTGTTTGCTTATACTGGTTCGGCGTAAGCGATTCCGAGATGGTGACATAGTCTTTGCCATTCCGCTTGCCGGTCGTGGTTTCGGAAACATAATATTTTCCGTCGCCGGTTTGGATGATTACGGGGATGCTCTTTCCGGCTCCGACTCTGTCCGTGTTCAGAGATGTCCAGAAGAGATACCGCTTTGCTTCTTGCCCGTCTTTTCCGCTGCCGAGATAGGCCCAGGTACAGTCCGGCTGCTGTAAAAGACTGTTGTCCAGCTTTTCGATCGCTTCGGAAATAGCCGGGACATAATCTGAATTCGGACATCTGGAGTCAAACTCAAAATTTGTGTTGTTTTTCATGCTGCCGTTTTTCCAAAAGTCCGTACCATATAGGAGCGGGAAGAAATCCGTTACGCTTGTGTTAAACGGATACTTGGGGACAGATGGGTCGGCTTTTCCGCTCCAAGTGAGAATGATCCCGCAATCTTCATTATACGATACGACACAGGTTCCGTTTGGCGCAGCAACGCCTTTCCAATTATCCGTGTCTCCTTGGCCTTTGTAATGGACGATACCGCCGATATTCACAGGGTCCAATGATTGCCAATCGGCCTGCTTCTGCTTTAGGTCAACGGTCACGGTGACATCCGGATTTTCAAGCAGAGCCTCTGCGGAAACCTGCGCATAAGCGGAGCGAACATTTGCAAGGTCTGCCGCTTCTCTGGCTCTTTCAAGCTGCGATGCAAATACCGGGATCATAATTGCAATCAATACAGCAATGATCGCAATGACGATCAGCATTTCCATCAAGGTAAATCCATTTCTGGTTTGTTTCACTATAATCCCTGCTTTATCTTGGATATATATTCTTCGTATGCCTATCTTACCATAATTCCGAAATGTTCGCAACGAGAAATCTTCAAAATCGAAAATCCCTGGCAGGCTGCGGTTTCTGCAATCTGCTGGGGATTTCTTCATACTGTCAGTGTCGCTATGTACCGCACTGCCTGCATATGCCCCTCCATGATCCGGTTGTTTCTTGTAAATCTCGCGGTTCGTATGGGGCACACGTTCTTGACCATCTGGCCGCCGACGGAGCCGGCTTCGCGGGAGGTCAGGTCGCCGTTGTAGCCGTTCTTGAGGTTGACGCCGACTTCAGAGGCGGCTTCCATCTTGAACTTGTCCATTGCGTCGCGGGCTTCCGGGACGTTGATGTTGGAAGAATTACGGTTCGTCATGTTGTTGCATCTCCTTGTTTGTTTTCGGGAAATCATCTCTCGATTTCCTTCACCCGTAGTTTTTCCGCCTCCGCGCCCATTATGAATGCCAATTCGCGGCGGGAATTCCATGGAAATTTTTGATCTGATAAAAATGCCGGGCCATCTGCTTAGGATGGTCCGGCTTTTATTTTGTGAGTATTCCGCGCGAGATTGAGCACCTTGACCGCTCAGATTGAGCATCCGTTCCGGCGGGATTGAGCACCCTTGCCGCCGTCGTTGAGCAGCACGGTAAAATGTAGATATGCACCGTATTTTGCGGTGTAAATATCTGCAAGGAAGTCACCTGTATGACCAATTACCGCGAGATCCTCAGGCTCCACAGCCTGGGACTCAACAAGACCGAGATCGCGTCAAGCTGCCGGTGCGCTCGGAACACTGTGGCAGCAACGCTGCAGCGCGCAGCGAACTGCAACCTGCAATGGCCGCTGCCGGAGGGAATGTCGGATAAACAGCTCTCAGAGCGTCTGTTTCCGTCCAGCACCGCAAAGCCTGCCTGCAAGATGCCGGACTATGCCTATGTCCACAAAGAGCTCCAGCGCAGCGGTGTTACGCTGAACCTGCTGTGGCTGGAATACTGCGACCAGTGCCGGGCGGCGGGCGAGATTCCATACCAGTCCACCCAGTTCAACAAGTACTATGCCGACTATCTGGTAAAGGTCAACGCCACCATGCACCTGAACCACAAACCCGGTGAGGTTATGCAGGTGGACTGGGCAGGCGATACTGCCACTGTTATTGACACAGACACCGGTGAAATTATCCCGGCCTATGTGTTCGTGGCAACCCTGCCGTACAGCGGCTACAGCTATGTAGAAGCCTTTTTCTCCATGAACCAGGAGTCATGGACCACTGCCCATGTGAATGCCTACAAATACGTTGGCGGTGTCACCCGGATCATCCAGTGCGACAACCTGAAAACCGGCGTGCAAAAGCATGGGAAGGATGAGGTCGTTCTCAACAAATCGTACCAGGAGCTGGCAGAGCATTATGGCACGGCAATTCTGCCTGCCAGAGTCCGTGCTCCCAAGGATAAAGCCGCTGTTGAGGGTACCGTCGGTATCATCTCTACCTTCATACTGGCCGCTCTGCGGAACCGCCAGTTTTTGTCTCTATTGGAACTGAACGAGACGATTTGGGACCGTCTGGAGATGTTCAACCACAAACCTTTCCAGAAACGGGAGGGCAGCCGGGCCAGCAGCTTTGCGGAAGAAAGGCCCTTCCTACGCCCTCTGCCGCCCAGACCCTTTGAATTGGCCATCTGGAAAGTGGCAACGGTGGGCCCCAATTACCACATTTCTGTGGAGCGTATGAACGATTCTGTTCCCTTTGAATACATCAAGCAGAAGGTAGATGTCCGGCTCACCAAAGCCACGGTAGAGGTTTTCTACGGTGGAAACCGAATCTGTTCCCATCCCAAGCTGTACGGACGGTTTAACCAGTATAGCACGATCCAGGAGCATATGCCGCCGGAGCACCAGAAATATGTCCAGTGGAACGGTGAACGGTTTATTCACTGGGCCGGTAAAGTCGGCAGCAACACGCAGGTCGCTGTCCAAGCCATTCTCAGCAGCTACAAAGTAGAGCAGCAGGGCTACAAGTCCTGTATGGGCCTGCTGAAGCTGGCAGACAAGTACACCCCGGAACGGCTGGAGAATGCCTGCAAACGGGCATTGGAATACACGCCCCGCCCTTCTCTCAAGAATATCCAGGCGATTCTGGCATCCGGCCAGGATAAAGCCATCCCCGAGCAGAGTACGGCAACTGTGTCATCTTCCCTGTACGGTTTCACCCGTGGGGCTGACTACTATGGAAGGGGGAACAAGTGATGCTGACGGAGACAACGGTATCCAAGCTGCGTGAAATGCGGCTGAGCGTTATGGCCAACGCACCGAAAGACCAACTTGCCGATCCGCAGTTCCAAAGCATGGCCTTTGAGGACCGGCTCGGTCTTTTGGTGGATGCGGAATGGAATGCCCGAAAGAATAACCATCTGAACAAGCTGATCCGGCAGGCAAACTTCTCGGATCCGGGCGACTGTCTGGAGAATGTGGAGTATCTGCCCGACAGAGGTCTGAAACAGGAGGAACTGCTGCGGTTCAGCACCTGCAACTACATCCAGGAGCACCACAACATCATCCTGTTGGGTGCCACCGGCAGCGGCAAAACCTATCTTGCCTGCGCTCTGGGCATGGCAGCCGCAAGGCGGTTTTATGCGGTGAAGTACATCCGGCTCCCGGACTTGCTGGCAGAATTCCAGATCGCCAGAGGCAACGGCACCATCCGCAAACTCATGGCCCAGTACAGGAAGTACGCATTGCTCATGATTGACGAATGGCTTCTGTACCTTTTGAAAGAAACGGAAGCCAGAGACTTATTGGAAATCGTGGAGTCCCGGTACAAGCGAAACTCCACGATCTTCTG
>CDZG01041469.1_pt1 | contig 25062 bp, 30 predicted proteins | sample 557741 | NCBI WGS metagenome assembly CDZG01 (sample SAMEA3182086, study PRJEB8094) | gut metagenome | biome: human; feature: gut; material: Stool; isolation source: human stools | place: Canada | collected 2013-01-21
AAATATCTCTGTACGCTCCAGCAGGGAATCTCCCCGGCACAGATGGACGAAATGCAGAGCGAGAATGTTATTCTCGTTGTTCCTAGGCAATACATTACATCCTATCCCGCAGATCGTCAGGACAGAATATGGACGCTTTCAAAGTTCGTTTCTTTTGTGCGCGAGGTCGAAGGACTCTGATGGCGGATATTGTTTCTCCGGAAAAGCGCAGTCAGAATATGTCTGCGATACGATCAAAAGACACAAAGCCTGAAGTGTATCTGCGGAAACTGCTTTTTGCACAGGGCTATCGTTATCGGATTGCAGATAAGTCTGTTCCGGGGCATCCTGATATTTTTCTGCGTAAATACAATACGGCGATTTTCGTCAACGGTTGCTTCTGGCATCGTCACCCAGGCTGCAAATACGCATATACACCAAAGAGTCGCGTGGAATTCTGGCAGAAAAAGTTTGATGATAATGTCAGACGGGATAGTGCAGTGAAAGCAGAATTGCTGGAGCATGGTATTAAGCTCTTAACGGTATGGGAATGTGCAATTCGGCGTATGCAGAGAGACAAGATTGAAGAAGAACGTGCGCTCACAAAGATCATTCTCTTTATAAAATCGAACGAGAAGAACGCAGAAATAATGTAGAAGCTATGTCGAGCGCATATTTGAATTTGATAAGATTTTTTCGAAACAAGATCAAGCGAAGAATCAGAACAATATTGTTGCATTATTCCTGACAGTGTGCTATAATGCTTTGTGGAAAGGAGTGAGGCGAGAATGTCACTTCTCGAAAATTTCAAACCGTTTAACTTCAACGAAGGTGTACCATACGTCTCGATAACAATCAACGGCATGACCTTCAACAAGTCAGTCATAATGAAGTTGGAATATCCGGAATATGTTCGCCTCCTTATTGATGAAGAAACAAAACGTATAGCCGTACAACCTTGCGCACAAGACACCCCAAACGCCGCGACTTTTTATAACAAGGAAAAGAAGTCAAATGCACTTTCTGTGCGCTGGAACGGTCGCGATCTTCTTAATACAATTCAAGGGATCATGCATTGGGATTTATCTAAATGCGGTTATCGAGTTGATGGAGTATTACTTAAAGAAGATCAGGCCATGCTGTTTGATCTTACCCAGGCAAGTGAATTGAAGTAGTCCGCTGTCCGACAGCTTTGGCTGTATGACATAAAAAAGAGCTTATCCGAGTTCCAGCTCGAATAAGCTCCAGTTTGAAAAGTAAATACGGTCAAACCGCCTATACTTCTCCATGACAAGTTAAGTATAACGGCTGTATTTACCTTTTTCAAGCGAATCCGAAATTCGTTTCGGAAAAATCTCGTTTGAAGGAGGTGCTGTGTTTATGAGAGAAACTCATAACGATGCCGTAGAGTACATCTATACTGCGTTTATTACGCTTAAGAATGGCAAGCGCATTTACGCCAGTCAGTATGGCTTGAAAGCATTTTGCATTCCCGTAAAAACTCGAAAATAACAACCACAAAAAGGATGTTGGCGGTTTCATCCTTTTCATTTTTTGAAAGGATGATAGTATGAAAGGAAAAAATCAGCACGTAACTCCGCACCCCAATGGCGGGTGGCAGGTAAAAGGCGAAGGGAACTCCCGCGCTACAGCGAGAACCCAGACACAAACAGAAGCAATCAAAATTGCACGGAGCATTTCCCGCAATCAGGAATCCGAGCTTGTTATCCATCGTCCAAATGGAGAAATCCGCGACAAGGATTCTCACGGGCATGATCCGTTCCCTCCACGAGGATAACTCAGGTGGAATCTTTCCGCTATTGATAGCATCCCCTGATAGCTTTTTGATAGCAGAAAGTCGGATACCCCATAGGATTGGGATAATTGATATCAAATAAAGCCAAACGGAATCAAACGGTCTATACAAAAAAGTTTAGAACGCGTTTCTACTTGGCGAGTGGGAATAAAAACGAAATTGCCCGGAAGTCTTGTATGCAAGGCTTCCGGGCTTTTTTGCTGTCATGAAAAAAGTTCGGCGGGGTTCATCCTTTTGGGGGTGCTTTTGCGTTATACTGACAAAAAAGGCGGTGAGGCGGTGGAATACAGCGATCATGAACTGGTGCGCGGGATCAAGGGCGGAGATAAGGGCGCACTGGAGCTTTTGGTTCGCCGCTGGTATCCGCGGATTTACGGGTATGTTTTCAAACTGACCGGGCACGAACAGGATGCCTGCGACCTAACGCAGGATGTTTTTATTGCGATGATGCAGAGCATCGGCAGCTATACGCCGTGGAGGAAATTTGACAGCTGGCTGTTTACAATTGCGCATAACAAATGTATGGACTACTTCCGCCTCCGGCGGAAGGTCGTTCAGGCGGAGGACACTGTTTTTGACCGCCCGGATTCGGCTGCCTCGCTTGAGGACATAGCAGAGTTATCCGCATCTGTCAAGGCTGCGCTGGAGAAGCTGCCCGCCGCGCAGCGCGAGGCGGTACTCTTACATTATTTCCATCAATTCACTGTAAAGGAGATCGCACAAATGACGAATACACCGCTGCCGACCGTCAAGTCCCGGCTTCGCGCTGCCAGAAGCACACTTTCAGATGATTTGTGGGAGGACTTTTCATGAATGAGCGAATGGAACAGGAGATCAGACGCACCATCCGGTTTCTGCAAGCGTCCATGCCGGAGCCGAAGAACAGGCAAACATCAGTCTTCACGCTGCTGCGGATCGCCGCGAGCGAAATAAACGCGTGGCTGCTGCTCGGGCTTTTCGTGGGCGCATTGAGTTTCGGTCTGGTCAGCGTCCGGGTTTTGTCCATGCCGATGCTGACGATTTTCTGCACCGCGCCTATGCCGATGCTTCTGCTGTTTCATCGGTATGTACTTGCCTGTGACCAGCGCATGCGTGAATTGGAAGCTACGTTTCCGTATTCCTATTCCGAAATGCTGGCCGCGCGGTCCGTCGTGATCTCATGCTGCATGTTCGGTGCGCTGCTGCTGCTTTCCGTGACGCTGCACGTTTCTGCGGGGGAGGATCTTCTGCGGCTGGCGCTCTGTGGTGCGGTACCGGGCATTTATTTATGTACGCTGCTGCTGTTTCTGTCTGCCAGACTCCGTAATCCGGAAGGGCTGTCCCTGCTTGCGCTCGTCTTCTGGGCGGCGCTCTGCTTCCTCGTGACGGTGCTTCCGTTTGACCGGCTTTTGCAGCTCTGCTCCACTGCCGCCTACGCAGCTCTGGCGGTCATCGGACTGATTTTATACGGCATTCTTATATTCAATGTTCAACGAAGGAGGGAGCATTATGACATGGCTCATATCGGATGAAGCCAGAAAGCACCGGGCGTTCCGCGAGGTCTGGGTCGCGTATCTCCTCGGCGGTCTGTATCTGCTGCTGGGGCTATACACGGAAATTTCGGACCAGAATTACAGTGTGCGCTATGATGCACAGCAAAAGTGGTGGTTTGTTCAGCAGAATATCCGCTCCTATGGCGCGACGCTGACGGCGTTTCTGCTTGCGGTCGGATTGCCGCGGCTGGTCTGCTGCGAAAAGGAGTACCGGACGGACAATCTTGTCGGGACGGCAGCGCTTGGCCGACGGTGCACATGGAGAGCGAAAACAGCGTTTACAGTCCTCTATTGCGTGGCCGTTGTTTTCATCATCGGCGCAGCCAGTCTGCTGGTAAACGGCGGCGCGTTCGGGTTCGAAGGTGCCCTCTCCCCTGTTGCCAGATGCGTGTATTTTGCGGATACGGCGCTGCCGCCGATGTCCAATCTTGCGTACTGTGCGCTCCAGTATGGCTTTCTGTTTTTGGGCTCGTTATATTTCGCCGGGTTTATTCTGATCGTCGCTGCGCTGACGCGGCGGACGGCGCTCAGTCTGTTCCTCTGCGGCGGGAGCTATTTGCTGTTTTTTGCGTATTCCGCTGTCGGGTTTCAGCTGCCGGAGTTCCTTCGCGTGCCGCTCGACGCGCTCTATCGGTTCGGCTTCGGTGGGTATCTGCTGCAGGAGAGCTATTCGTGGGTCTTTCCATATTTGTGGTCGGACGTATGGAAACCGGTCCTGCTGGGGATTGGCATGATCCTTCTGGAGTTTTTCCTCTTTTGGAGGATATGGAGGAGGAAAATGAAAGCATGAAAGATGATTTGATCCGCTGTTTCCGGAATCCGCTCTACTGGCTCGTTCTGGGCGCCGGGTTATCCGTCCGGGCTGTCCTCGCCTATTTCGATTTCCAGACCCGCAGAGATGCGTTCTGGTCCTTATCCGCAGAATTCTGGAATAAGATAGGCTCCGTAACGCTCGGTTTTCTGGTTCTGCTCGTTCTGATCCGTCTGTTTTCCGCGGATCGTGAAACAGGAGTCTTTCCCGTCATCAACAGCACCGCCTATGGTCGAATCACGCTGTTCCGGAACCGGTTGATTGCCGGGAGCATTGCCGCTTCGGCTGGTGCTGTGCTGTTAGCAGCCGGAAATCATGCGCTGTCAATTCTCATTTCCGGCAGGCTTTCCCAACCGGATGGTTGGAATCACGCATGGTTCCGCAGCACGGCGATCGTTCTCATCGGAACAATTGGATTTTTCCTCTTTGCAGCATTTGTATGTGACAGTCTGAAGAATCAGCCGGCGGCCATGTGCATCTGCGGAGTTCCGTTTGCGTTCAGCTATTTTATCAATGTCGCTGTGCTGAAAAAGTTTGAATTCTTCTGGTTTGTCCGGTATGGATTTTTTGCAGAATGGATGCGTGGACGGAGAATCGGTGTGACCCCCGGAGTCTGGGGTGTCTGGTACGCGCTGTTATTGGGTGGGTTACTATTGGCCGCCATCCATCAAAGAAAGGAGCGCAAGGAATTATGAAGCTTTCCTTCGAACATATCAGCAAGCTCTACGGCGATACAGCCGCGCTGCAGCAGATCGACCTGACCCTCGGGTCAGGCGTCTATGGCTTGCTCGGTCCAAACGGAGCCGGGAAAACGACGCTGATGCGGATCATGACGGATCTGCTCGCCCCATCGACCGGACGTGTCTTGCTGGATGGGCAGGACATTGCGGTCATGGGTGCTGCGTTCCGGAAAAAGCTCGGCTATCTGCCGCAGGATTTCGGCGTTTATCCGAATTTCACAGCGGAGCAGTTTCTGCTCTATATCGCCAGGTTAAAGGGCTTGTCAAAATTTGAGGCCAAGCGGCAAACGGATGATCTTCTGCGAATGGTCGGTCTGGAGGACAAAAAGCAGAAAAAGCTGAAAGGTTTCTCCGGCGGACAGCGGCAGCGCGTGGGAATCGCGCAGGCGTTGCTTGGTGACCCCGAAATTCTGGTGCTGGACGAGCCGACGGCGGGACTTGACCCGGAAGAACGGATCCGGTTCCGCGGGATCATCAGTGATCTTTCCCAGCAAAAGCTCGTTTTGCTGTCGACGCATATTGTATCGGATCTCGAAGCAGTCGCAAACGAAATCATTCTGCTCCGGAAAGGTGTTGTCCTCGAAATGCAAAAGCCTGCTTCGTTGCTGGAGCAGCTGAACGGGCAGGTCTGGTCTGTCACCGTTCCCTCTGCAGACGAAGCGGCGCTCACAAAGCAATACGCCTGCAGCAGCGTCATGCACGCCGATGGTCAAAGCGTGCTCCGGCTGCTCGCGGCGCGCAAGCCGCACCCCGCCGCCGTACTGGTTCCTCCAAACATGGAGGATCTATATCTGCACTGCTTTGGCGGGTGACACGGATATCAGGAAAAGAACGCATGCAAAGAAAGGCCGTGCTGCTGAATGGGTCATTCAGCAGCACGGTTTTTGCGCCCAAATGGGCGGATGCACAGAAAGCCGAGGCTGACCAGCAAGATCGTCATAGCCCACGAGAGCGGGAATGCGCGGTAAAGCGTCGGTAGGTCGGGCGCAGCATGGAAGACGGTGCAGATCCAGATGATCCGGAACGCACAGGTCCCGGCCATGGTGCTGAGGGCCGGGTAAGGTAAGGAGCATCACGCTGGATAATGGCTGTGAATTTGCGCAGTTCAGGCAGATCGAAGAGAAGCTTGACACGCTGGTCTACTTTGCCGAGCCTCACAAGCCTTGGCAGCGCGGTGCAAATGAGAATACAAACGGCCTGCTGAGATTTTTCTTCCCCAAAGGCTGTGATTTCCGTGCTGTTTCTCAAGAGGCCTTGGATTCTGTTGTCGATCTTATCAACTCTCGCCCCAGAAAATGCCTCGGCTGGAAAACTCCAAAAGACGTTTTTGCGGGTGTTGCACTTGCTTGACGTTCCTCCCCGTGACGATCAGGGCAATGATCTCGGTATTCGTCCCGACGGCCGCAAGCGCGTCCGCGCTGCCGAAGCTGCCGACGACGGCGGTATCCGCCGCGTTGAACAGCTGCTGCACGATGCTGCTCAGCGCGATCGGCAGCGTGAACCGCAGCAGTTTGCCCGCGAGCGGGCCGTGCAGCATATCCAGTTCTGATGATCTTTGTTTCATATTCCTCGCTCCCGAATGTTTCTTGCATTACTATAGTGGATGCGGTTAAATATGAAAAGCGAATATCACTGATCGATGAAATCGAAGATTGAAATAGATAGAGTATGGAAAATCCATTGCTCAAATATCTTGCCCTCGTCAAGACCGTGGAGACGGGCAGCTTTACCCGCGCGGCGCAGGCGCTCAACTATGCGCAGTCCTCCGTAGCAAGATGGTCGCGGATCTGGAGGCGGAATGGGACATGACGCTACTCGAGCGGAGCAAGCGCGGCGTCTGCCTGACCTCGGCCGGAGAGCAGGTGCTGCCGTTTCTGCGGAAGGTCCTGAACGACCACGCTGAACTTGAGGGGCAGATCTGCCGGATGAACGGGATCGAGACGGGCGTCGTCCGCATCGGGACGTTCGCCAGCGTGGCGATCCACTGGCTGCCGAATATCTTCTCCGCACTGCAGCGGGACTATCCCGGCATCGGGTATGAAATGCTGCTGGGCGATTATGACGAGGTGGAGCGCTGGATCGGCGAAGGGCGGGTAGACTGCGGCTTTCTGCGGCTGCCGACGCTGCCGGGATTCGACACGATGCTGCTCAAGCAGGACGAATACAAGGTGGTCCTGCCGGTCGGCCATCCGCTTGCGGTGCATGAGAGCGTTCCGATCGAGGCGCTGAACGGGCTGCCGTTTTGCTGCTAGAGCACGGAAAGAAGACCGAGGTCTCCGACCTGCTGGAGCGCGCGCACGTGCAGCCAGACATCCGGTTTACGACGTGGGAGGATTTTGCGATCATGGCTATGGCAGAACGCGGGCTCGGCGTCGGGATCCTGCCGGATCTGATCCTGCGGCGCATCCCCTACCGCATCGAGATCCGCCCGCTGGCAAACCCCTACTACCGCCCGATCGGCCTCGCCGCCAACCCCCCTCTCACCTGACGCCCGCAGTCAGGAAGTTCATCGAATACCTGCCGTTCCGGGAAGCGGCAGAATGACTCCCAGGTGCCGCATTTGCTCACACACCTTCTTTCTGTTTCTGTTGGAAATCAAACATATTTTTTTCCGGCGGGCAGGGTAAGATAAGGATGCTTTGAACAGGAGGTAGTGAATATGACTGGGATCAAGAACATGGAGCAGGCGGCGGTGCTGACGCTGAAGGAGCAGGTCGCGTATCAGCCGGGGCAGGTCGTCAGCAAGACGCTGGCGCAGAACGACGCGCTGAGCGTCACGCTGTTCGCCTTTGACAAGGGCGAGGAGATCAGCACGCACGAGTCCGGCGGCGACGCCTTCGTCACCTGCCTGGACGGCGTGGGCCGCATCACGATCGACGGCGTCCGGTATGAACTGCACGAGGGCGAGTCCATCGTCATGCCCGCACGCCACCCGCACGCCGTATTCGGCCAGGAGCAGTTCAAAATGCTGCTGGTCGTGGTGTTCTAAGCAAGAAAGCCGCCCGGATGGGCGGCTTTTTCACATTGCATAAAGAAAAACCCAGCAATCATTGAGATTGCTGGGCTCTCACTTTATGGCGGAGTGGGAGGGATTCGAACCCTCGGACGGCTTTTGACCGTCACACGATTTCCAGTCGTGCTCGTTATGACCGCTTCGATACCACTCCATGATATCGGCTGGCCGTGTCAAACCCCAGACAGCCCTGATATCATACACAAAAGTTTCCGGTTTGTCAAGGGTTACTTCTGAATTTCTTTAAATAAACGCTCCAGCTCCGTCTGCGTGAGCGGGCGGGACTGGCCGGGTTTGAGATCGCCGAGCTGCAGCGGGCCCTCCTGGATGCGGCGCAGGCGCGTAACGGTCAGGCCCGCGCGTTCGCACAGGCGGCGGATCTGCCGGTTGCGGCCCTCGTGGATCGTGATGCGGAGCAGCGCGACGGATCCGTCGGCTTTGATCAGCTGCACCTCGGCGGGGCTGGTCATACGGCCGTCGATCCCGATCGGCTGCGCGAGCGAGCGCTCGCTGCCGGCTATGTAGCTGCTGACCCAGACGAGATAGGTCTTATCGACCTGCTTTTTCGGGTGCATCAGCGCGTTGGCCAGTTCTCCGTCGTTGGTCAGGAGCAGCAATCCCTCGGAATTGCAGTCGAGCCGACCGACGGGATAGACGCGCTCCGGCAGGTCCGCGACCAGCTCGGCGACGGAGCGGCGGCCCTTTTCGTCGTGCATGGTGGTCACGAAGCCGCGCGGCTTGCAGAGCATGCGGTAGATCTTTTCCGGCTCCTGCCGCGTCCGGACACGGACGCCGTCGAGCTCGATGACGTCCTCCTCCCCGTCCGCCTGCTCGCCGAGGCGGGCGGTATTGCCGTTGACGCGCACGCGGCCGTCCGCGATCAGCTCCTCAGCCTTGCGGCGGGAGACGCCGGCGCAGCGCGCCAGAATTTTTTGCAGTCGTTCTTCCATACGATCCTCCTGTTCTGCGGATAGACGGGCGTCTGGCTCGCCAGAACGGCAAAGCCGTAGTCCAGCAGCGCTGCATGATCGCGCCAGTCGTCCGGGTCGGCCAGCGTGACGGCGATGAGCTGGCTCTCACCCCGTTCCGCGGCGCTGACGAGAATGCGGCCCGCGTGGCGGGTATAGCCGGTCTTGACGCCGATGCAGCCGTCGTAGCGCCAGAGCAGCTTATTGTGGTTGGTCAGCGTCCGGCCGGCGCAGGCGATCGTCTTCGTGCCGACCACCGTGCGGAACTGCTGGTTCTGCAGTGCTGCCTGCGCGAGCGCGGCAAGGTCGCGCGCGGACGAGTAATTCTCCCCGCTGTCGAGCCCATGGGGATTGGCAAAATGCGTCTGCCGCAGGCCGAGCGCCTGCGCGCGCAGATTCATCTGCCGGACGAAGGCCTGTTCGCTGCCGGATACGCTGATGGCGAGCGTCAGCGCCGCGTCGTTGCCGGAATGCAGCATCATGCCGTAGAGCAGATCCCGCCGCGTCAGCGTCTCGCCCCGCTTCAGATACATGCTGGAGCCCTCCAGTCCCACGGCAAGCGACGGGACCGTCACGCGCCGGTCCGCCTCCCCTGCCTCACAGACAAGCAGACCCGTTATGATCTTCGTGGTGCTTGCGATGAGGGCGCGGCGGTCCGCGTTCTTTTCATAGAGCGTCTGACCCGTCCGCCCATCGATCAAAGCCGCGCACGCGGCGCTGACCTGCGGAGGCGGACAGACGGACGCGGCCCGCGCGGCCGGGACGCTGCCAAGCAAAAAGGCGGCGGCGCAGAATGCCGCCGCCGCTTTGCGCAGTCTGTGCTTATACGAATCGAGCATATCCATCACCCTGGCATAAGCTTTTGCAGGGTGCGTGGGTTTTATGCCTCTTCGGCTGCTTTTTCCGCCTCTTTCGCGGCTTTCTTTTCGGCAAAATAGGCCTCGCCCTTTTCCAGCAGGTCGGGCAGCAGCTCGATCAGCCGGTCGACCGACGTGGACGCGGGCTCCGCGACCGGGAGCATCCGCACGTTTTCGCCGCGGATGACCAGAAACGCCACCGGCGTGATCTTGATCCCGGCGCCGGCGCCGCCGCCGAAGGGATTGTCGCGGTTCGCGGGCATGTTTTTCATGGCGAAATCGCTGCCGCCGCCGCCATAGCCGATGGAGACCTTCGTCACGGGGATGATGGTCACGCCGCCGGGCGTCGTGATGGGATCGCCGACGACGGTATTGACGTCGATCATATCCCGGATCTTGCTCATGGAGTTGGTCATCATATCAGACAGAGGATGATTCATGGAGTTACACCGCCTTTTTTCGTTGATTCAATATCTTCAGGAACCGCACGCCGGCATGCAGCGCCAGCGCGAGGGAACGCCCGATGGTGATCGTGGTGATCAGGCGTGCGTCGACTTTCATACTGGTCTCATTATAGTCGAGCGCGGGCTGAATGTCACGTTTTTTTATGACGAAGAGCCGGTCCAGCGCGGGCGTGATCGCGCCGATCGCGGCCCAGGCCCGGCCGTAGCGAATGGCGGCCGCCGCCGGATCATCGCTGCCGCCGATGCAGACATGAAGAGTCAGCTCCTCCACACGGAGCTTGCGGCGCAGATCGCCGAGCGTCTGGACGCCGAGGTCCAGCAGCTCCAGAATGCCGTCCACGCCGCCGGAGAGCAGCGGGTTGGGCTTTTTCTCCCCTGCCGGTTTTTCCGGCGCTGACTTTTTTTGCTTTGGAGCAGCCTTTTTGGCTGGTTTTTTCTTCTTTTTCGGTTTTTGCGGCAGGAGCTGCAGGCGAAACAGCCAGATCTTCACCGCCAGCCGGATACCGCCCTCGCCGTAGGCGGCGTCAACGCCCACGGGGATGCAGCCGATCAGCAGCAGCACGGCCAGGATCACGGCCAGCGTCATCCACCACGTCCAGGTCATAGCGGGATCTCCTGCTGCGCAGGCAGCTGGTCTTCCGTCTGCGGCGCATCCGGCTTCTGCTCGATCGGGTCGATCTGCGACGGGTCGACGTGGAGATCGACCTTCTCGATCTGCGGCAGGTCGGCAAGGGATTCCAGGCCGAACACGCGCAGGAAATCCGGCGTCGTCTCATAGACGATGGGGCGGCCGGGCACGTTGAGCCTGCCGCACTCGCGGATGAGCTTTTTGGTCACGAGCGCACTGACGCAGTAGGCGCTGTCGACGCCGCGGATCTGCTCGACCAGCGCCTTGGTCGCGGGCTGGTAGTAGGCGATGACCGTCAGCGTCTCGAGCTGCGAGGGCGAGAGCTTGGGCGGCTTGCGGGTCTCAAGCGTTTTTGTCACATATTCCGCCATCTCGGGCGACGAGCACATCTGATAGGCGTTTTCCAGCCGCACGATGCGGATGCCGCTGCGGGTATAGCTCAGCTCGTCCATCAGGGCCTTGCAGGCCGCGTGGATCTCATCTTCGTCGTGCTCGAGCGTCTGGCTCAGGCGCTTGGCATCGACCGGCTCGCCCGCGGCGAACAGGACGGCCATCAGGGCCCGCTGTAAATCGTTCTGCTCCAAGGTTTGCCTCCTGTCAGGAAATATCCGTCTGCACGTCCGCATCCGGCGTTTTCAGATACGTGACCGACGGTTCGCCGTTCTCGTCCTCGCCCACGGATACGGACCGCAGGCGGCACAGCTCCAGCACGGCGAGGAAGGTCGCCACGATCTCCGAGCGGCTGCGGCTGCCCTTGAACAGGGCGAGAAAGCGCATCACGCCGTGGGAGATCAGGCGGCGGATGACCTGTTTGGCCTTCTGGGTGACGGGATAGGGCTCCGTGCCGACGATGCCGGCAAAGTTGCTCACCGGCGGCGGCAGACGCCGCTCCGTCCGGTCCTGCATGGCGGCAAGAGCCGCGGTGAGGTCGGTGCGGTCATGCCGGTAGCGGTAGGTTTGGTCCGGCTGATAGGGCTCCGGGCCCTTGGTAAACAGGCCGAGGCCCAGCTCATTGCGCGCGCCCAGCTGCTTTGCGGCCTTCTGGATCTGCTGATAGGCGTCCTGCCGCTGCCGCTTCTGCAGGGATTCGACGAGCTTATCCATCTCGCTCTGTGCCTCTTCCTGCTCGGCTTTGGACAGGAGCATGCGTGTCTTGATGTACATGAGGTAGGACGCCATGGCGATGAACTCGCTGGCGATCTCCATATCCATCCGCTTCATTTCATCCAGATAGGCCAGATACTGCTCCAGAATGGCGGAGATCTGGATATCCTGGATCTCTATTTTATTTTTGCTCAGCAGCAGGAGGATGACGTCCAGAGGGCCGTCAAAATCCTCCAGCGTCTCGCCCTTCGCGTGTACGACGCTGCCGAGGTGGTATCGCGGTTCATCCATGCAGTAAGAACTCCCAAAGTAAACTCAGCGCAGCGCAAGCAGCAGCTGCACCGGCCAGGTGCCGATGGCTTCCAGTCCGTTCAGAAGTCCGTCGCGCAGAAATTCCAGCGGTGTATCGAGTATCCCGGCCAGAAGCAGGAATGTCAGAATCGCCATGCCGTAGCGCTCATAGCGCATCAGCCAGTCATACGCCCGGTCGGACAGGCAGGAAAACAGCACCTTCGATCCGTCGAGCGGCGGGATCGGAAAGACGTTGAACACGGCAAGACCGGCCGAGATGATCTCTACGTAATAGAAAAACAGGGCCAGCGCATACACGGCCATGGAGCCGGAGACGTAGTACCATACGGAGCACAGGCCGCGCAGCAGCACGGCCAGATACGCCAGCAGCACGTTGGATACCGGGCCTGCCGCAGCGGTCAGGGCCATGTCGCGCTTCGGGTGTTTGAAGTTGCGCATATCGACCGGCACGGGCTTCGCCCAGCCGAAGCGGAACAGCGCCATCATCAGCAGGCCGCCGATATCGACGTGCCGCAGCGGATTGAGCGTCAGCCGCCCGGCGCGTTTGGCCGTCGGGTCGCCGAGGCGGTAAGCCGCGAGGCCGTGGCAGGTCTCATGAAAGGTGATGCACAGCAGCGATGCCGCCACCAGCAGCGCCGTCTGCCAGACGCCGTCAAACTGCAGCTGCCTGAGCCACGAAACAAATCCGTCCAAATTTCTGTCCCACCTGTGTGTCCATATATTTTATGTATTCTATCACAGTTTTTCCCGCTTGACAAGGAAGTTCTGTCATCCGGCGCCATCCGGGCGGCAGACGAAAAGCCGGCAGCGCGGCCGATTGACTTTCCACGTCCTGTCTGGTATCTTAGATAATATCTTAACGCGTGTTTTCATACGCAGTTTCGCATTGCGGCGCAGGAGGTCTGATATGTCCGCTTACACCAAGCAAGCCATCAAAAACTCGTTTCTGAAGCTCCTGAATGAGCGTCCGCTCAGTCGGGTCACCGTCAAGGCCATCGTGGAGGACTGCGGGATCAACCGCAACACGTTCTACTACCACTTTGCCGACATCCCCTCCCTTGCGACCGAGATCATCACCGAACGAGCGGACAACTTTGTGCGGGAATACGCCAATCCGGAATCCCCTGCAGCCTGCCTGCATGCCGCCGTCCAGTTCATGACGGAAAACCGGCGGGCCGTTATGCATATGTACCGCTCGATCAGCCACGACACCGTCGCATTCTATCTGATGCAGATCTGCCGCCACACAGTCGAGGCCTACGCGGCAGCCGCCTACGGCGATCTGCCGATCAGCAAAGAGGATCAGGATATCCTGATCCGTTTCTGGCAGTGCGAGTGCTACGGGCAGATCGTCGAGTGGCTGTCGAACGATATGCGCTATGATATCCAGGCGCAGTTCGACCGGCTGTGTACGCTCTACCGCGGCGGCTTCGACGCGATGGTCACGCAGAGTCTTGGTGCGACATCTCACTGAACGGCATACAGGCATTCGGCTCCGATTGCCCGTTTTCTTTTTACGCCGTGTGCGGTTATGATAAGAGAGAATAACATTACGGAGGTTGCGACATGGAAACAAGCTTCATTCTTTCGTGTGAGTCCACCATCGATCTGCCCTATTCCTACTGCGAAGCGCGCGGGATCCCCGTGCTGTTCTACTCCTATCAGGTCGACGGCGTCAGCTATGAGGACGATATGGGCCGCGACTCGGCGGCGCTGCCGCGATTCTACGGCTTTCTGGACGAGGGAAAGCTGCCGACCACCGCGCAGCTGAACGAATTCCAGTATGAATCCTTCTTCGATGCGCTGCTGCAGCAGGGCGACGTGCTGCATATCGCGTTCGGCTCCGGCATGACCGCCTCTGTGCAGAACGCCATGCTGGCCGCCGAGAGCCTGCGGGAAAAATACCCGGAGCGGAAGCTCGTCGTGATCGACTCGCTCTGCTCGTCCTCCGGCTACGGCCTGCTGGTCGACGGCGCAGCCGATCTGCGCGATGCCGGAAAGAGCATGGACGAGATCGCCGACTGGACGATGGCCATGCGGCAGAACGTACACCATCAGTTCTACTCCACGGAGCTCAAATTCTACCGCCGCAGCGGACGCATGTCCGGCGCGGCCGCCGCGATCGGTACGGTGCTCGGCATCTGCCCGATCATGCGGCTGGACGACAAAGGCCGCATCATCGCCTACGATAAGGTCCGCGGCAAGAAAAACGCCGTCGCCCGCACTGTCGAGACCATGAAGCGCCACGCGCAGGGCGGCGTAGATTACGCCGGCAAGGCCTTCATCTGCCACTCCAACTGCCTGTCGGACGCGCTGGCGACCAAGGCCGCCGTGGAGGCCGCCTTCCCGCATCTGGACGGTGAGGTCCGCATCTGCGACATCGGCACGATCGTCGCCTCCCACTCCGGCCCCGGGACCGTCGCCGTCTTCTTCTTCGGCGACGCCCGCGCCCCGGAAGGCGACCCTGTCTGAGCCTATAAAAGCCTTTCCCCTGCGGGAAAGGCTTTTTTCCGAAAAAGCTGTTGCCAAACAGGGGGTTTTGTGCTAAAATGCATCTGATATCTGGAAAAGCGAGGAACGAGCTGTCCTGATTTCCAAGGGAACTGTGATCGAGGTTCCCAAGACCGGCTGCAGAGAGGACGGGGTGCTGAGAGCCGTCTGCCGGCGGAGATTTGGGGCTTTCTCTCGGGAGCTGCCGTCTGAACGGGTCTTCCCTACTAGGACGCGCCGGCATGGCCGCCGTTACCGGGCCAAAAGCAGCGCAGATTTTCTGCGAACAGCGGGTGGTACCGCGGAAGCCTGGTCTTTCGTCCCCTATCAGGACGGAGGGCTTTATTTTTTTGTATTATGACGAAAAGGAGCATTCGTTTATGAAAGAACAACTGGAAAAGATCCGGCAGGAAGCGCTCGGCGCGCTGGACGGTGTCAAGGACGCCGGTGAGCTGGACGCGCTGCGCGTGCGGTTCCTCGGCAAGAAGGGCGAGCTGACGGGCGTTCTGAAGATGATGGGCAAGCTGTCTGCGGAGGAGCGCCCGGTCATGGGTCAGGTTGCAAACAACGTCCGCGCCGCCATCGAGGAAAAGATCGAGACGGTCCGCACGGAGCTCAAGGAGAAGGCGCTCGAGGCCCGGCTCGAGGCCGAGGCCATCGACGTGACAATCCCCGGCACGCCCGTGCAGCTGGGCCACCGGCACCCGATGAACAAGGCGCTCGACGAGGCCAAGGATATCTTCATCTCCATGGGCTTCAAGATCCTTGACGGCCCGGAGGTCGAGCTTGCCGACTACAACTTCACCAAGCTCAACATCGCCGAGAACCACCCTTCCCGCGACCGCAGCGACACGTTCTACGTGACGGACGACGAGGAAGTCCTCCTGCGCACGCAGACGAGCCCGATGCAGATCCGCGCCATGGAGGCCATCGGCCAGCCGCCCATCCGCATTCTGGCCCCCGGCCGCGTGTACCGCAAGGACGAGGTCGACGCGACACACTCGCCGATGTTCCACCAGATCGAAGGTCTGGTCATCGACAAGGGCATCACGATGGCGGACCTCAAGGGCACGCTCGAGACGCTCATCAAGGCCATGTACGGCCAGGACTCCGTCGTCCGCTTCCGCCCGCACCACTTCCCGTTCACCGAGCCGAGCTGCGAGGTCGACGTGCAGTGCTTCAACTGCCGCGGCAAGGGCTGCCCGACCTGCAAGGGTGAGGGCTGGATCGAGCTGCTGGGCGCCGGTATGGTGCACCCGAAGGTGCTGGCCGGCTGCGGCATCGATCCGGAGATCTATTCCGGCTTTGCCTTCGGCATCGGTCTGGAGCGTATGGCCATGCGCCGGTTCAAGATCAGCGACATGCGCATGATCTTCGAGAACGACATCCGCTTCCTGTCTCAGTTCTAAGGAGGGTACGACATGAATATTTCGAGAAAATGGCTCCGCGAATTCGTTGACATCACGGCTACGGATAAAGAATATGACTCTGTCATGACCCTCGCCGGTCAGAAGGTCGAGACGACCGAGCGCATGGACGCCGAGATCAAGAACGTCGTCGTCGGCAAGGTCCTTTCGATGAAGAAGCACGAAAATTCCGATCATATGTGGGTCTGCATGGTCGACTGCGGCGCGGGCGAGCCTGTGCAGATCGTCACCGGCGCGCAGAACGTGCACGAGGGCGATCTCGTCCCGGTCGCGCAGCACAACTCGTATCTGCCCGGCGGCATCCACATCACCAAGGGCAAGCTCCGCGGCGTCGAGTCCTGCGGTATGCTGTGCTCGTACAAAGAGCTGGGCCTCACCGAGCATGACTGCCCGGAGGCGTATGCCGACGGCATCTGGATCCTGAACGACGAGGGCTGCACGGTCGGCGAAGACATGAACATCGTCATCGGCAACGACGACTCCATCGTGGAATTCGAGATCACCAACAACCGCCCGGACTGCTACTCGCTCATCGGTCTGGCGCGTGAGACCGCCGCGGCGTTCAACGTGCCGATGAAGCACCATGAGCCGGTCGTCAAGGGCGGCGCAGAGGGCGATCTGGGCGAGCTGCTGGATGTTGACGTACAGGCGGACGATCTGTGCCCGCGCTACACGGCCCGTATGGTCCGCAACGTCAAGATCGCGCCGAGTCCCAAGTGGATGCGCCAGCGGCTGCGCTCGGCCGGTATCCGTCCGATCAACAACATCGTCGATATCACCAACTATGTCATGGTCGAGTACGGCCAGCCGATGCACGCGTTCGACTACCGCTACGTGAAGGGCGGCAAGATCGTCGTCCGCCGCGCAGGCGAGGACAAGACGCTCACCACGCTTGACGGCAATGTGCGCAATCTCCAGCCCGATATGCTCGTCATCGCGGACGAGACCAAGCCGGTCGGTCTGGCGGGCGTCATGGGCGGCGAAAACAGTGAGATCGTGGACGATACGGTCGACGTGGTCTTCGAATCCGCCAACTTCCTCGGCTCCTCCATCCGCAAGACGGCGCTGGCGCTCGGCATGCGCACGGACGCCTCGGCCAAGTTTGAAAAGGACATTGACCCGATGCTGACTGTCCCGGCTGTCAACCGCGCGTGTGAGCTGGTCGAGATGCTGGGCGCGGGCGAGGTCATGGACGGCATGATCGACGTGCTGAACTATGTCCCGCAGCCTGTCACGGTCAAGCTCGAGCCGGAGCGCATCAACGCCCTGCTCGGCACCGACATCCCCGAGGCGGATATGATCGAGTATCTGCGCCGCGAGGAGGTGCCGGTCGTAGACGGCATGATCCAGGTCCCGTCGTGGCGGCCGGATCTGCGCGTCATGGCAGATATTGCAGAGGAAGTCGCCCGCTATTACGGCTACAACAACATCGAGACCACGCTGATGCGCGGCGCGACCACCATGGGCGGCTATTCGGACGCGCAGAAGCTTGAAAACGCTGCAGGCGCGGCGGCCAGAGCGATGGGCTACAGCGAGATCATCACCTACTCCTTCGTCTCCCCCGCTTCGTTCGACGCCATCCGCATCCCGGCTGACAGCCCGCTGCGCAGGACCGTCAAGCTCGTGAACCCCCTGGGCGAAGACACCTCCATCATGCGCACGGTCATCCTGCCCAGCATGCTGGATATCCTCTCCCGCAACTTCGCATTCAAGAACAAGGGCGTGAAGCTCTATGAGATCGGCAAGATCTATCTGCCGAAGGACGGCGAAAAGCTGCCCGACGAGCCCAAGCGGATGATCTTCGGCACCTACGGCGAGCATGAGAACTTCTTCACGCTCAAGGGCGAGATCGACGCGATCCTCGACCAGCTGAACGTGCATCCGGCGACCTATATCGCCGACACCAAGAACCCGAGCTATCATCCCGGCCGCTGCGCCGATATCGTGATCGACGGCAAGAAGATGGGCGTCATCGGCCAGATCCACCCGCTGGTCGCCGAGACCTACGGCATCGGCGGCGAGGTCTACGTTGCGGAGCTCGACTTCACGGGCCTGCAGGCCGTTCTCGCGCCGGAGCGCGTGTTCCACAGCCTGCCGAAGTTCCCGACGGTCAGCCGCGATCTGGCGCTGGTCTGCGAGGAATCGATGACGGTCGGCATGCTTGAAGCCTGCATTAAGAAGGCCGGCGGCAAGCTGCTGCGCTCGGTCCAGCTGTTCGACATCTACCGCGGCCCCGGCATTGCCCCGGGCAAGAAGAGCATCGCCTTCAGTCTTGAGCTGCGCGCGGACGACCGCACGCTCACCGACGAGGACACCACCGGCGTGATGAACGCGGTACTCGAAAAGCTCAAAAACGACCTCGGCGTTTCGCTGCGCTGAGTTTTATGCGAAAAAGGACGTGCCCGATGGGCACGTCCTTTTTGTCGGCCGGACGCTAAATCTTGTGCTTTTGGGAAAATTGTAACACAAATGAAATGTTGGACGCATTTACAAACCGGGCACAATATATTATGATAGTGGCACAAGCTCAAAAGAAGGAGGCTAACCGTTATGAATGACAACACCATCAAATTTGTGGTACCGGAGGACAGCAGTGAGGAAATGAAAACGATCCTGACCGCGGTATATGGCGCACTCAGCGAAAAAGGCTATAACCCCATCAACCAGATCGTCGGTTATCTCCTGTCTGAGGACCCCACTTACATCACAAATTACAACAATGCCCGCAGCCTGATCTGCAAGCTCGACCGCGATGAGCTGCTGCAGGAGCTCGTGAAGCATTACCTGTTTTCATAAGGCAAGCGACAAGACCTGCCCGTGAGGCTCTCACGGGCAGGTCTTCTTCATGCAAAGACGGCGGGGATCCGGCTTTCGTGCCGGATACCCGCCGATTTTTTCTGTTTTTTGTTTACTGCAGGCCCTTGCCGGACTTGACTTTGTCGAACTCCTCCGTGATCTGTGCGTCGGGCTCTGCCGTGCAGAGGGAGACGATGACGATCACGAGGACACTGAAGATGAATGCGGGCAGCAGCTCATAGATGCCGAACATGCCGCCGAGGGGCTTCAGAACCAGCTTCCAGACGAAGACCATCGCGCCGCCCGCGACCATGCCGGCGATCGCGCCCTGATAGGTCGTGCGTTTCCAGAACAGGCTCAGCAGCATCAGCGGGCCAAAGGCCGCGCCGAAGCCGGCCCAGGCAAACGAGGTGATGCCGAAGATGGTGGAATTGGAGTTCCAAGCGATCGCCATGGCGACGATGGTGATGATGACGAGCGTGATGCGCGAGCACCACATGACCTGCTTTTCGGTGGCGTCCTTCTTGAATACGCCGCGGTAGAGGTTCTGGCTGACGGCGCTGGCCGAGATCAGCAGATAGGAATCAGAGGACGAGATGGCCGCGGCCAGGACGCCCGCGCAGGCAAAGCCCGCGAGGATGGGCGGCAGATAGGACGTTGCAGCGTCGATGAAGATGTTCTCCGCGTCATTGTTGGAGAGGTAATCGAGCCCCGCGACGCTGCGGCCGACGACGCCGATGAACACGGCGGCGGCCATGGAGATGACGACCCAGATGATCGCCACGCGGCGAGAGCGGCCCAGCTCATGCTCCGAACGGATGCCCATGAACCGGAGCAGGACCTGCGGCATGCCGAAGTAGCCAAGGCCCCAGGCCAGGCAGGACGCGATGGACAGAACGCCGTAGGGCTTGCTGGCGCCGAAGACATTGACCTCGGTGGTCGACGGGGTGGCCGTGCGGACCATGGAGAAGAAGCCGTCGATGTTCTTCGCGTTATTGATGACCGTATGCAGCCCGCCTGCGGACACGACAGACAGGACGAGGATCAGCACGAGGACCGTCACCATCACGACGCCCTGCATGAAATCGGACGCGCTCTCGGCCAGATACCCGCCGAGGAAAGTATAGGCCAGCACGAACACGGCCGCGACGATCATCATGCCGCCGTAGGAGAAGCCGAAGAGGTTCGCAAACAGCTTGCCGCAGGTCGACAGGCACTGTGCCGCGTAGACGCTGAAGAAGATGATGATGATCAGCGAGCAGATCGTCATGATGATCTTTTTCTTCTCATGGAAGCGGTTCGAGAAGAAATCCGGGAGCGTGAAGGCGTTCACGGCGATCGAATAGCGGCGCAGCCGCTTGGAGACGATCAGGAAGTTGAGATATGTGCCGATGGCAAGGCCGATGCAGGTCCAGCCCGCGTCGGCAAGACCCGTCCAATACGCGAGGCCGGGCAGGCCCATCAGCAGATAGCCGGACATATCCGAGGCTTCCGCGCTGAATGCCGTGACCCACGGGCCGAGGCTGCGGCCGCCGAGGAAATAGGACTCCGCGTCCTTGTTCGCCCGTCCGGCAAAATAGATACCGATCCCCACAACTGCGGCCATATACAGGACCATGGCCAGCAGATGCTGCAAATTTGCTCCGCTCATACTGTTTCTCCTTTTTCTCTCCTCTTGACACATTACGTTTTATCATGTATAATATCAAGGAATCGCATAATATGCGCGTATGATATCACGTTAAAGTGAAAAATGCAAGAGGAAATTTTCCATGGATACGAAGAAATATGAGGTATTGGAGAAAACCGTCGAGCTGTCGTCGCTGACGAAGGCTGCGCAGGAGCTCGGACTGACGCAGTCGGGCGTCAGCCATATGCTCGCCGCCATCGAGGCGGAGCTGCAGCTGCCGCTGCTCAAGCGCACACGGACCGGCGCGCGGCTCACGCCCGAGGGCGAGCAGATGATGCCCTACATCCATGAGATCGTGCGGCAGGAAAAGCTGCTGCGGCAGGCGGCGGCCGCGCTCCACACGCTCGTCACCGGCAAGATCCGCATCGGCACGTTCACGAGCGTCGCCACGCACTGGCTGCCGGCGATGATGATGCAGTTCCAGCAGGCGTATCCGCAGGTGGATTTTCAGCTGTTCAACGGCGATTACCACGATATCGACACCTGGCTCGGCGCAGGGAGCGTCGATCTGGCATTCACGACACTCCCTGCCCGCCCCGGCTGCAGCTGCGTGCCTTTATATGAGGATGCGCTGGCCGCAGTCCTGCCCAAGGGGCATCCGCTGGCGGCGGGGCCGGTCTGCCCGGTGGAGGAGCTGGCAAAGGAGCCGTTCATCTCGCTGCTGGAATCCTCCAACCACGATGTGCGGCGCGCGTTCCGCGCGCTGAGCGTCAGGCCGAACATCCGCTTTGAGACGAAGGACGACTACGCCGTCATCGCCATGGTCCGGCAGGGGCTGGGCGTGAGCATCATGCCGTCGCTGCTGCTGCGCGGCAACACGGACGGCGTGGAGATCCGCCCGATCGATCCGCCCGCCAGCCGCACGATCGCGCTGGCCGCCGCCTCCGATGCGCCAGGCCCGGCCGCCAGCCGGTTTGCGGAATTCGCCGTCAAATGGGTCAGGGAAAACACATAAAAAACGCGCCCGGAGGTTTTGAACCGTCCGGGCGCGTTTTTTGTTGGGGTGTATCTGAAAACTGACGATGTGATCGGCAGCGAGGAATTTTCGCGCTGGGCAAGACATTTTTTCGCAGGAATACTGACGTATTTCAAGGAAAAATGACGCAGCACAGCGTGAAGAGGCCCGCTGTCCGGGTGCGTTGGCAGTTTTCAGAGACACCCTAGATCAGGCGTTTTCCGCCAGCTTTTCGCGTGCCTGCTTCAGCGCGGTCGCCAGCTGGTCGGGACAGGAGGTCTCTTTCATGCCACAGTGGATGCCGTCCAGCCGCTCGATGACGGTATCGATGTCCATCCCCTCAACAAGCTTGGAGATCCCCTGCAGGTTGCCGTTGCAGCCGCCGATGAATTCGATATTCCGGACGGTCTTGCCGTCGACGTCAAACAGGATCTGCTGCGAGCAGGTGCCTCTGGTTCTGTAGGTAAAATGCATGATGGTTTCTCCTTTTATTCTGTTCGATCATTGACCGATGGTTTACGGTTCCAGTTCTCCGTCCCGGATGCGGAGCACCTTGGTGAAGCTGTCTAAAAACTCCGGGGAATAATTGTGCATGGCGACGATCAGGATGTCGCATGGAAGCTGCGCGATCTGCTTTTCCAGCTCGACGCGCGTTTTTTCGTCCAGTCCGGCAGTCGGCTCGTCCAGCATGACAAGACTGCCCTGCCGCCAAAGCGTCCGCGCAAGATCGAGCCTGCGTTCCTCGCCGCCGGAGAGCGCGTGCGCCTCCCCGCCGATCGCTGCATCCATGGACGCGCCGCGGTCGGCGTACCATTCGGAAAGACCGGCAGCGGCAAGGGTCTTTACAAGCGCTTCATCCTGCTGCGCCGTGCCGGAGAACATGGTGAGATTGTCGCGGATGGAGGCGCTGAAGACGAAGGTCTTCTGGGCCAGCAGCGTGACCTGCCGGCGGAAATCCGCGTACCGGTAGGCATGGCAGGGGCGGCCGTTGATGGTGTATTCGCCTTCCGCGCCGCACATGGCGGCCAGCACCTTCAAAAGCGTCGACTTCCCCGCCCCGCTCTCGCCGAGCAGCGCGATGCGGTCGCCCTTTTGGAGCGTCAGATCGACGTGCTTTAAAATTTCTCGTTCCCCTCTACGGCAGGAAATATCCCGGAGCGAGACGGTCTCCACGCGGGTGAGCGGCTGGCTGCCCCAGCCGGACGCTTCATCTGTCGGCTCGTCCAGGAAGGCAAGCACGCGCTTACAGACCGCCGAGGCGGCGATGGTCGAGGAATAGCGTTCGCTGATGATCTGCACCGGCCCGGCGACGAGGTTCATGAGGCCCGCGAAGGTGATGAGCGCCGGAAGCGTGATGACGCCGCGCGCAACGAAAAACAGGCCGAGCACCCACGTGCCGAGCACGACCAGATTGCCGCAGCCATACGCGCCCGCGTACAGGATCCTGCGGATGCGGCGGGAGCGGAGCTTTTTCCGGTAAAGGTCCTCGTTTGCTTCGTCATGGGCGCGGTTGGCACCTGAAAATGCGTTGAAAATTTTCAGCTGGAAAAATCCAGAGAAGATCTGCGTGATCGCCGTCAGATAGCCGGCCTTCGCCTGCTGCTCGTTCTCCTGATACGTCTGCAGGCGCTTTTCCGTCAGCTTGGGAAACGCGGCGGTCAGCACGCTGACGGCGATCATGATCAGGGTCATGACTGGCTGGATGGCAGCGGCCGAGGCGACCGCGAGCAGGAAGCAGCAGATCTGAAAATAGATCTCGCCCAGAGACGCGACGTAATCCTGCTGGATGGTGTCGACGTCGTTCTGTACGAGAGACAGGCAGGCGCCGTCGTCTTTCTCGCTTTTCTGCATATAGCTGAGCGATTCGATCTTCCGCACGGCGTCGGCGCGGAGGTCCCGGCCGACGCGCTGGACGACGATATCGCGCGAATAGTCCAGCAGAAAGGCGAAAAACGTCTCAACGCAGAGGTAAACCAGCGTCACGAGCGCGATTTTCCACACGCGCGAGAGATCTCCCTCCATGGCACTGTCGGCGAACAGGCCGAGCAGGAACGACATGAGGACGGACGAGACGGCCGCGAGAAGATTGGACACAAGAAACAGCACGACAGACGTGGAGTTTCTGCGAAAATAGCGTTTCACAGCGGCCTCCCTTTCTTTCTTAGTAATACTTGATCTCCGAGCGGTGCGCCTGCAGAAGACCGTCCAGATATTGCTCGACGTATTCGCTCATCTGCTCCGGCGGGTTCACCTTTGTTAATTCCAGCCCGTGCTGCTGGCAGCATTCCTGCCCGAGCGTATCGCGCAGTCTTTGCCGCAGCATCACGCGGGGAAGCTGCTCCGCGACCGTGTCAAAATACTGCTCGGTGGTGATCCCCATCTTCGTGCAGTAATCATCGATATACGCCCGTACTTCCTCGTATTCTTCGTAATTTTTCCGCTGGCCGGCCAGCTCCGCGTCCACCTCTTCCTGTGTGACGGACAGGCCGCGCTGCTCCGCCTCATCGAGCATGATGAGGTTCAGCAGGATCTGATCCAGTGCATCCGCGTCGCTGACGGTTTTGTCTCCTGTGACATTGATCTGGTTCTGCTTTTCATACGCGACCAAGCTCTCGTGGATCTGCGTTTCCTTGTAGGACGCGACGATCGGGTCGTCCGACGTCTGCTTCTGACAGGCCGTCAGGAAAAGCAGAAGCAGGCACAGCGCAAGCATGATCTTGGATCGCATCGCGTTCTCCTTTCGTTATTCGGTCAGGTCGCAGAGAGTTGCGTTTACATAATCCGTGAGCTGCATGGGGTCGAGCAGGACCTGGCAGCCGCGGCAGCCGGCGGAGACGCCGATCTCGTCGTAGAGCTGGGCGGTCTCGTCGATGAAGGTGGGGAACTGCTTTTTCATGCCGATGGGGCTGCAGCCGCCGCGGATATAGCCGGTCGTGGCCAGCAGGTCCTTGACGTGGATGAGCTCGATCTTTTTGTCGTGCGCTGCCTTCGCCGCCTTTTTGAGGTCCAGCTCGCAGCAGACCGGGATGCAGAACACCGCGTATCCGCCGCGCTCGCCCTTCGCCACCAGCGTTTTGAAGATCTGCTCCGGCGGCATGCCGATGCCCTCGGCCGCATGCATGCCGTTGAGGTCATTTTCGTCGACTGCGTACTCTTCCGCCCGGTACGGGATCTTCGCTGCGTCCAGCAGGCGCATCACATTGGTTTTTGTCATTTGAAGCGTCGAGTAGACTTTCTCGACTTTCCTCCTCTCTTAAACCCAAGTTTTCATTTGAGTGAGAGGTTCAGTCTTACAGCCCCTCACAGAACCCATCGTGCCCTATTAAGGCAATAGGCTCTTCAACAGAAAATTCACTTTTTTTTCAGTAAGCGTTGGTCAGATACACCCTTGGCCATGCAATGGGGTAGGTTCTCATGATTTCTTTGAATTTCTCCCATGTCAGCCAACAGGATTGGTCTCTGCGCCGTTTGGTCCTCCAC
>CDZG01039992.1_pt1 | contig 24858 bp, 19 predicted proteins | sample 557741 | NCBI WGS metagenome assembly CDZG01 (sample SAMEA3182086, study PRJEB8094) | gut metagenome | biome: human; feature: gut; material: Stool; isolation source: human stools | place: Canada | collected 2013-01-21
GCGTTCCTTGCCGTCCTCAAGCTGGACGAGTGATTTTTGCCCTCCTGCGAGCGCAGGCGAGCCGCCGCGGCAGCGGCGTGCGTTGAATGACGGCGGCGGAGCCGCCGAAAGGGCGTAGCCCTTTCGGGCAAAAAGAAGATGCGCAATCTCGGCACGGTGCAGGTGCCGACGGAAGCGTTCCTTGCCGTCCTCAAGCTGGACGAGTGATTTTTGCCCTCCTGCGAGCGCAGGCGAGCCGCCGCGGCAGCGGCGTGCGTTGGATGACGGCGGCGGAGCCGCCGAAAGGGCGCGGCCCTTTCGGGCAAAAAGAAGATGCGCAATCTCGGCACGGTGCAGGTGCCGACGGAAGCGTTCCTTGCCGTCCTCAAGCTGGACGAGTAAATTTTCGGATTGGAGGCTTTTTCATGCTTTTGGATCATTATGTCAGCGCCATGCCCTGCTGGAAGGGCCGCGTAGACAGCGACAGCGATTACGACGCCTTCCGCTGGCACCAGTGGGTGCAGCCGCTCGATCTCAACGACGGCGGTGCGCCGTTCGATGGGGCGCTCGGCTTTGCCTTTGTCGGCTTTTGCAGCGACAAGGGCGTGGCGCGCAACAAGGGCCGCACCGGCACGGCGCTCGCGCCGGACTTCGTGCGCGGCCAGATGTCGAACCTGCCCTGCACCTTTTCGCAGGAGGTCAAGCTCTTCGATGCGGGCGACATCGTCTGCGACGAGATATCCCTCGAGGAGGGCCAGCGTGAGCTGGGCCTCGCGGTCGAGGAGATATTGCGCCGCAGGCTCTTCCCCATCGTGCTCGGCGGCGGTCACGAGACGACCTTCGGCCACTTTCAGGGCCAGCACAATTACCTCAAGGACAAGGGCCGCACGCCGGAGCTCGGCATCGTGAACTTCGACGCGCACTTCGACCTGCGCCCCTACGACATGGGCAATTCCTCCGGCACGATGTTCCGTCAGATGGCGGACGTGTGCAGGGCCGAGGGCACGCCGTACCACTACTTCCCCATCGGCATCCAGCAGCACAGCAACACTGTGAGCCTGTTCAAAAAGGCGCGGGAGCTGGGCGTGGACTATGTGCTCGCCAAGGAGATCCAGGGCAGCAACATGGAGTCCATTTTGGAGCGCATGGACACCTTCCTCTACCGCTGCCGCGACGCCTACATCACCGTCTGCACGGACGTGTTCTCCTCGGCCTTCGCGCCCGGCGTCAGCGCGCCGCAGTCGCTGGGACTCGATCCCGAGGTCGTGCTGCCGCTGCTCAAGCACGTTCTGCGCACGCGCAAGGTCCGTGGCTTCGACATCTGCGAGATCTCCCCGCGCTTCGATCAGGACAACACCACCGCCAACCTCGGCGCGGTCATCATCTTTGCGGTCATCAACACGCTCTGCCGCATGAACGGTCTGGAATACGCCGCCGAATAAGCGTCGGACCCGATGAAAAAAAGAGACGAAAGCACGCGCTCTCGTCTCTTTTCTTATGCCGTTATCCGAAGAACAGCGGACCCTCGCCGCCGTCGATGTAGCGGTCGCTGTGCGAGCCGACACGCACGAGCTTCAGCGACACGGCGAACAGCGCAAGGACAAAGACAAGGAACATCCATTCGCAGCTGGGGTCCTCCATCGTGGCGATGAAATCGTAGGCGCCGTGCAGCAGCGCGGGCATCAGGACCGCCATCGTGCGGCAGCGCTTGGCGTTCACGAAGTCGCCGTCGTTGTCATAGCGCTTGGCGCGGCCGTAGTAGACGCCCATGAACACGCCGAAGCAGGCGTGGCCGGGGACTGCGGTCACGGCGCGCACGAGCGCGGTGCTCAGGCCGTACATGGCGACGTAGCCGAGATTTTCCCACAGGGCGAAGCCGAGCGAGACGAACACGGCGTACACCACGCCGTCGAACTGGCAATTGAAGGCGTCCGAGCGCCATGTCCGGCAGCGGAGCAGGATATACTTTGCGCCCTCCTCGGAAAAGGCGACGATGACAAAGTACATGATGATGTTGTAGGGCAGGGAGTTTTCCGCATAGACACTCCCGAGCAGGGCCGAGCCGAGCTCCTCGAGCACCATCGCGATGACCGTGGCGAACACGCCGCGCAGGATCAGCGAGAGCAGAAGCCCTGACGGCTCCGGCTCCAGACGGTCGGCCCGATAGACCCTGATGAGCAGAAAAATCGCCGGCACGACCGCCGCGGCGATCAGAATGGGATTCATGTAAAGAAGAAACATACGGCACCTCTTGAGCATTGATCTGAAAGCATGATACGCTGTTTTTCGCCGTTTGGCAACGTCCGCGCGAAAAATTTTCAGCGCGGCTTGCCGCGCCGCGCCAAAACGGATATAATAGGAGCAAGATTTTCCCGACCAAAGGAGGCCGACTATGCCGCAGCTTTTGTTTGTGGATGCCTGTGTGCGGGGCGCGGAGTCCCGCTCCCGTATGCTCGCCGAACGCTTTTTATCGTCCTACGCCGCTGCGAATCCGGACGCAGCGATCCTTCGCCGCGACCTCATGCGCGACCGTCTCGAGCCGCAGTACCCCGAGGTGCTGGCCTGCCGCGACGCGCTCGCCGCAGCGGGGAAGCTCGACGATCCGCTGTTCGCCGACGCATGGCAGTTTGCCCGCGCGGACCGCATCGTGCTCGCTGCGCCGTTCTGGGAATTATCCTTCCCCGCCATTCTGAAAATTTACCTTGAGCGCGTTTCTATGCGCGACATCACCTTCGGCTACGAGGAAAGCGGGCTTGTCGGCCGCTGCCGCGCGGAAAAGCTGCTGCTCGTCACCACGCGCGGCGGGGATTACTCCCTGCCGGAAACGGAATGGATGGAGATGGGCGCGCGCCAGCTCAAGGCGCTGTGCGCCATGTTCGGCATCCCAAAATTTGAGCTGCTCTGCGCCGAGGGGCTGGACGACGAGCGCGTGGACGCGCACTCACGGATGGACGAGGCCCTTGCCCGCGCCGACGCGCTGGGAAAGACCTTTTGACGCGAAAGAGGAGAAGGCTGCGGCCATCTCCTCTCCCCTGTTACAGCTCCAGCGAAAGCTGCTCGCGCTCAAGCCCGCTCGGGTCGATGCCGAACTCGCTCGGCAGAAAGCGCGGGCAGACGTTTTCCGATGTGCAGATGACCGACGCGGCCAGCCGCGTGCCGATCTCGCAGGCCTCCGCCATCGTCTTGCCGTAGGTCAGGCCGATGGTCACGCCCGCGAAGAAGGCATCGCCCGCGCCGGTGGTGTCCTTCACGTCCACCTTCTTGGCGGGGCACCAGCCCTCCTCACCGTCGTTCGTGGCATACACCGCGCCCTGCGCGCCCATCGTCACCACCATGCGCGGGATCTGTGCGCTGCGGATGCGCGCGGCGAGGAGCCTCTGCATCTCCTCCGGCGTCTTGTCGTCGTAATCCTCGGAGAAAAGGATGCCCGCCTCCTGCTGGTTGCAGACGAAGCAATGCGTTGAGCGGAAGAAGTCGCGCCGCTCTACCGCGATGCTCATGTTCGACACCACCGCGTACACCGGCTTGTGATATTTCTCGGCAAGGGCAAAGACCTTCTTCACGATCTCCTTATCCATGTCGATCTCAAAGGCGATGCTGTCGGCGCGGGAAATGATCTCGTCGCCCTGCTCCTCTAAAATGCTCAGGATCGGACGGAGGTCGGGCCGCTTGGAGATGGCCGCCACCACGTCGCCGCCGTTGTCGAAGATAGCGAGCCAGGTGCCCATGCCGTCCTTCGTTACGCGGATGTAGTCCGTGTTGACCTTATGCGCCTTGAGCTTGCGCACCACATCCGCGCCTGCGCCGGTGTCGTCCACCAGACCGATGAAGGTCGGCTGCAGCTCGACGTTGGCAATGTCCTCCACAATGTTGCGGCTCACGCCGCCGTGCATCTGCTCCACCCGGCCGGCGTTGCGCCCGCCGGGAATGTAAACGTCCGAGGGATAGCCCTTGATGTCCACAAAGACCGCGCCCAAAACGACAATACCCATTTCTCTTCTCTCCGTTTCGTTGGTTTCTGCTTCCATGATAACACACTTTCCACGGACTGCAAGCCCCTATCCTTTTTCCGCGCGTGCGGCGCGGCGATACTCCGTCGGCAGCGCGCCGTAGGCCTTGCGGAATTCGGCGGAGAACTTGCTCGCGCTCTCGTAGCCGATGGCAGCGGCGATCTCCGCCATGCTCGCGTCCGTTTCGTGCAGCAGCTCTGCCGCGCGCTCCATGCGGTGCTCGCGGATGTGCGCGGCGATGGACTGCCCGTAAACGGTCTTGAAGACCTCCTTCATCGTGGAGGGGTTCATCAGGAAGCGGCGCGAGAGCTCGTCGATGGTGATGCGGCTGGAGAGGTCTGCGGTCAGCGCCTCGTGGACGCGGCGGATGGTCTCAAGCTGCTCGGCGCTGCACCCGTGCGCGCCCTCGAGCGCGTGCGCGTCGAGCGGCGGCAGGTGCGGGGCGGAGGCGACGTCCTCGCCTTCCTCGGGGCAGGCGATCTCCACGGTGCGCTCGATCATACGGTGCAGCAGCTGCGCCTGCTCGCTCTTCGCAGCCTTGTAGTAGACCTCCTTGCCGTCGCGGCGGCTGACGATCAGTCCGCTCTCACGCAGCTGGCGCAGGTGATGCGAGAGCGCGGGCGGGCTCATGCCCATCATGGCCGCGAGGTTGACCACGCACTCCTCGCAGTGGCACAAAAGCCAGAAGAGCCGCACGCGGTTTGCGTCGGAGAGCTGGCGAAAGACCAGCGCGACGGTTTGAAAATACTCGGTCCTGCGGAGGTACTCCTCCAATTCATGCAGATGTGAGGCGTCCTCGTGCTGATGGGGAAGCTCAAACGGTTCCATATTTCCGCTCCTTTTCCGGTAGTCCTGTGTGTCGAATCTCCCGTTTGGCAGGACTTTTCGCCCGTTCGGCAGAGAACGCGGCGAAGTCCTTGACTTTTTCGGGTATCTTCAGTATAGTACAGCCATAAGAATTAAACAAGTGCTTAATTGTTTAAGCGACAAAAAGAAAGGGGCATTTTAGGATGAAAAAGACCTATCCGATCGAAGTGGACTGCGCCAACTGCGCGAACCTGATGGAGGATGCCGCGAAGAAGACCGAGGGCGTCGCGGACGCGGTGGTCAACTTCATGACGCAGAAGATGACGGTGGAATTTGCCGACGGTCAGGACCCCAAGACCGTGATGAAGGCCGTTTTGAAGAACTGTAAAAAGGTCGAGGACGACTGCGAGATCTACCTGTAAATCACACCGCCCCGGGGACAGACCTCGGGGCGGACTTCTACGGAGGACTTTCCCATGACGAAGAAACAGAAAAAGATGCTCTATCGCATCTTGGCCGCGGCGGTGCTGTTCCTCGCGGCGAAATTGATTCCCCTGCCGGCGCTCGTCTCCGCCGCGCTCTATTTTGCGGCCTACCTGACGGTCGGCTGCGACATCCTGCGCAAGGCGTGGAAGGGCATCTGCAACCGGCAGGTGTTCGACGAAAATTTTCTCATGGCGGTCGCGACCGTCGGTGCCATCGCGCTGGCACTCTATGAAAGGAGCGGCGACTATTCCGAGGCGGTCGCCGTCATGCTCTTTTATCAGATCGGCGAGCTGTTCCAGAGCTACGCGGTCGGAAAGTCCCGCCGCAGCATCACCGCGCTCATGGACATCCGCCCCGACTACGCAAACATCGAGCGCGACGGTAAGCTCGAGCAGGTCGACCCCGACGACGTCGCCGTCGGCACGGTCATCACCGTCCAGCCGGGCGAAAAGGTGCCCATCGACGGCGTGGTCGAGGACGGCATCTCCACGCTCAACACCGCCGCGCTGACCGGCGAGAGCCTGCCGCGCGATGTGAGCGCAGGCGACGAGATCATCAGTGGCTGCATCAACATGACGGGCGTTCTGAAAGTCCGCACAACGAAGGCGTTCGGCGAATCCACGGTTTCCAAAATTCTGGAGCTGATGGAAAATTCCAGCGGCCACAAGTCCCGCTCCGAGAGCTTCATTTCCCGCTTTGCCAAGGTCTACACCCCCGCCGTGTGCTACAGCGCGCTCGCGCTCGCCATTCTGCCGCCGCTGGCGCTGACCGTCTCCGGCGCGGACGCGGACTGGGGCACCTGGGTCTACCGTGCGCTGACCTTCCTCGTCATCTCCTGCCCCTGCGCGCTCGTCATCAGTATCCCGCTCAGCTTCTTCGCCGGTCTCGGCGGCGCGGGCAAGGAGGGCGTGCTCATCAAGGGCTCCAACTACCTCGAGGCCCTCTCCCGGACCAAGACCGTCGTATTCGACAAGACCGGCACGCTCACGCAGGGCGTGTTTGAGGTCAGCGCCGTGCATCACAGCCCGATGGCGCAGGAAAAGCTGCTCGAATACGCGGCGCTTGCCGAGTGCGCGTCCTCGCACCCCATCAGCAAGAGCCTGCAAAAGGCTGCCGGCGGTGCGCTGGACCGCTCCCGCGTCACGGACATTCAGGAGCACAGCGGCCGCGGCGTGACCGCGGTGGTGGACGGCGTGACCGTCGCCGCCGGAAACGGCAAGCTCATGGAGGAGCTGGGCGTCGCGTGGCACGCGTGCCACAGCGTCGGCACCATCGTCCATATCGCGGTGAACGGCGAGTACGCGGGCCACATCGTTATCTCCGATGTGGAAAAGCCCCATTCCCGCGACGCCATCGCCGCGCTCAAGGCGGCGGGCGTCACCAAGACCGTCATGCTCACCGGTGACATTCAGAAGGTCGCGGACTATGTGGCGCGTGACCTCGGGGTGGATGAGGTCCGCGCGGAGCTGCTGCCCGCCGATAAGGTCGCGCGGGTCGAGGAGCTGCTCAGGGCCGAGCCGGAGGGCGCGAAGCTCGCCTTCGTCGGCGACGGCATCAACGACGCGCCCGTGCTCTCCCGCGCGGACATCGGCATCGCCATGGGCGCGATGGGCAGCGACGCGGCCATCGAGGCCGCCGACGTGGTGCTGATGGACGACGACCCGATGAAGATTGCCAAGGCCATCAAAATTTCTCGCAAGTGCATTCGCATCGTGCATGAGAACATCGTCTTTTCCCTCGGCGTGAAGCTGCTGTGCCTGCTGCTCGTCGCCCTCGGCTTCGCCAATATGTGGATGGGCATTTTCGCCGACGTCGGCGTGATGGTCCTTGCGGTGCTCAACGCCATCCGCGCCCTGCGCGTGCACAACCTGTAAAAAACAGCCCGAAAATAAAAAATCAAACGCTCCGACCTTCGTCGGAGCGTTTGATTTTTACACTTCATTTCATTTCGCCCGCGCGTGACGCATGGCGCGGAACAGCAGCGCGGCGACAAAGCCGGTCAGCGCGCCGGTGAACACCGACACGAGCAGCAGAAACGGCAGGTAAGCGAGCGGCGCGGCCGAGCCGAGCGTGAGCATCGCGGCGGCGACCTGTCCGCAGTTGTGCGCCGCCGCGCCGCCGACGGACACGCCGTAGACCGAAAGCCGCGGCAGAGCGTGCAGCGCGATCATCACCAGCATGGCGGCGAGTCCCCCGAGCAGCGAGAAAAGGAGCGCCGAGGCGTTGCCCGCAAAGAGGGAGCCGAGCAGACAGCGCACCACAAGGATGGCGAGTGCGCTCGACGCGCCGAGGGCATAGAGCGCGTAGACCGTCACGATGTTCGCGAGCCCGAGCTTTACGCCGGGCAGCGGCAGCGGCGGAGGGAAAAAGGACTCCAGATAGGAGAGCGCGAGCGCCAGCGCGGCAAGCACGGCGCAGGTCGTGATAGCTTTCGTTGAGAACCTCATGCCGCCCCTCCTAACCCGTCACGAGGTCGTAGCCGTCAGCGGCACCGACCAGCTCCACCACGATGCGCGCGGGCAGGCACACGATGCTCTGCCCCGCGCGGGAGACCGCGCCGGAGTGGACGCAGTCCTGCCCCGGGCAGTCGCTCTGCGTGACCGACACCGCGCCGCCCGCCGCCGTGACCGTCAGCGTGTAGCCGTTGTTCGCATAGGTATGCGTGCCGAACTGCGCGAGCGGGAGCCGGTCGAGCTCCTGTCCGTCGGCGGAGACCACGACCGTCAGCGCACCGCTCTGCGGCGCGCGGGCGGCGAGAAACGGTCTGACCGCCAGCGCCGCGGCGAGCGCCAGCACGACGAGCACCACAAGCGCGTCATAGCGGTTGGGGCGCAGCTCAGGCGATGATGGCTTCGTAGACATAGGTTCCCTCCTCGCTCGGCTCAAAGCGTTCCGCCAGTCCCGCAGTATAGCGCACATGACCGTCGTCGGTCACAAGGATCAGCTCGATGCGCAGATTTTTCTCCGCCGCGAGCGTATCGCGCAGCGCAAGGCTTCCTGCCTCGCCGAGCACGAAGCAGGCGGTGGAGAGTGCGTCGGCCCACGCGCCGTCGCCGCACACGACCGTCACGCTTACCAGCCCGCTCTCGGCAGGCTTCCCGGTCTTGGGGTCGATGATGTGGTGGTAGCGCACGCCGTTTTCCTCAAAGCCGCGCTCATAGATGCCGGAGGTCACCACGAAGGTGTCCGCCGCCGTCAGCACGCCGAGAAATTTCGATGGGTCGGCAGGGTCCTTGACCGCGACGCGCCAGTCGCTGCCGTCCGGCTTCGCGCCGAGCAGCCCGACGTCGCCGCCGAGGTCGATGACCGCACTCGTTACGCCGAACTCCGCGAGGACGGTGCGTACCGCATCGCCCGCATAGCCCTTGGCGATGCCGCCGAGGTCGAGCTGCGCACCGTCCGAGAGGGCGATCGTATTGCCGTCCACCGACAGCTTTTCCAAACCGACGTGCGCGAGCAGCGCGGACAGCTCCTCGTCCGACGGCACGCGCGGCGCGTCGCCGGTGAAGTCCCATGCGTCCATCACGGGCGCGACGGTGGGATCGAACGCCCCGCCGCTCAGTGCACCGATGGTCTGCGCAATGTCCGTGAGTTGGGCAAGCTCCGCGTCCTCGACCGTGCCGTCGCGGTTGAGCGCGCTTACCGTGCTTGTCTCGTCGTGGCGGTCGAGCTTCGCGTCGAGCGTGCGCAGCGTTTCCTCCGCCGCGTCGAGTGCGGCGGAGGCGTTTTCGCCGTAGGCGGTCAGATTCATCACCGTGTCCATCGTGTAGACCGTGCGCGTCTCGCCCATTTCCTGCTGCTCTCCCCCGCCGCAGGCGGTAAGGGACAGCGTGAGCGCTACAGTCAGAACGGCTGTCAACATACGTTTTGTCATAGCTTCCTCCGAAATAATGAAGCGTTCGTTAGTGTGCCCGCAGCACGCGTCCCCGTGTCTCGCCGGTAAACTGCCCGTCCATGATCTCCGGTACGCCCGCGACGAACACGGCATCCATGCCCGAGGCAAGCTGCCGCGGAGCGGTGTAGGCGCCGTTCTCCCGGATATTTTCCGGCGAGAACAGGCACAGGTCGGCGTCCGCGCCGACGGCGATGCGTCCCTTGCGGGAAAGACCGAGCCGGTCGGCGGACTGCATCGTGAGCTTGTGCACGGCCTGCGGCAGCGTGAGGATGCCGCGCTCGCGGACATAGTGCGCGAGAAAGCGCGCCGCGCTGCCGTACACGCGCGGGTGGCACAGCCCCTCGATCGGATAGGTCGCGTCGGAAATGGGCACGGAGAACGGCGCGCGCAGGATGGCCTCGATGTCCTCCTCCGCGGCGATGAAGTCGATCATGCCGGCCTCGCAGCGCTCGGCGGCAAGCAGGTCGAAAAGCGCGTCATAGGGGTCCTTGCCGAGTGTGTCCGCGATCTCCGCGAGAGACTTGCCCTCGAACGGCTTATACTCCTCCGTGTGCAGCGAGATCGGAACGACGTTCTCAAAGCCGACAAGGTGCGTGATGTTTTCAAAGTCGCTGCCCGTCTCCATGCGTCTGCGCATGGCGGCGCGGGAGCTTGGATCGCGCAGCGCGGCGGTCAGCGCATCCAGCCCGCCCTTTTGAAATTCCGGCGGCAGAACGTGAATAAGCTGGGTCGAGCCGGCGGAATAGGGATACACGTCGCAGGCGACATCCAGCCCCTCCGCGCGGGCGTTTTCAAGAAGCCGCAGCATCTCCGGCACGGCGCGGCCCCAATTCCTCCGCCCGATGCCCTTGAGGTGCGAGATCTCCACGGGGCAGCGCAGCTCGCGTGCGACGGTCAGCATCTCGCGCAGCGCGTCCACCACGCCGTCGCCCTCCTGCCGCATATGAACGGTGACGGGCAGCCTCCCGCCGCGCAGCGGCTCAAGCGCGCGGATCAGCCCCTCGGTCGAGTAAAAGCACTCGGGCGCGTAGCCGAGACCGAGGGATACGCCCACCGCGCCGTCGGCGAGTGAGCGCTCCACAAGGCGGTGCAGCTCCCTGTACTGTCCGTCCGTCAGCGGGGCGTCGTCAAAGCCCGCGACGAGGGCGCGGAGCGTCCCCATGCCCGCGAGCATGGCGTTGTTCACCAGCTGCGGCGTTCGCTCCGCTGCGGCAAAATAGTCCGCGAGGGACGCGAAGCACAGCTCGTCCCCAAACGCGCCGGTGATGGGCGCAAGATACGCGCGCACGGCGGGAGCGTGCTTCCCCGCGAGCGGCGCGAGCGACATTCCGCAGTTGCCGCCGACGAGCGTGGTCAGACCCTGCGCCAGCTCGGCACGTCCAAAATTGGGGCGGAACAGCGCCGCGTCGGTGTGGCGGTGGATGTCCAGAAAGCCGGGCGTCAGCGTGCGGCCTTGCGCGTCAAGAACGTGCGCGGCATCGGCGTCGGTCAGACGACCGACCGCGGCAATGGTTCCGTCCTTGATGCCAACGTCGGCGGGAAAAGCGTCCGCGCCGGTGCCGTCTAGCACCTGCGCACCGCGAATGAGCCAGTCCAGCATGGTCTTACGCCTCCGGCTCCATGACGCCGCGCTCCGTGACGTAGAGCGTGCAGCGGCGGTCATGCTCCTCGGTGGGAACGGCCTCGCTCATCAGCCGCTCGCGGCAGATGAGGCAGGTCGGGCAGGCGAGCTGCGGCAGCAGACGGTCATAGTAGCCGCCGCCCTGTCCGAGCCGGCGCCCCCTGCGGTCGAACGACAGGCAGGGCACCACGGCAAAGTCAATATCGGCGGGCGTGACGAGCGCGCAGTCCGCTTTCGGCTCTAAAATGCCGTACATCCCCGGCACGAGCTCGTCCATCGACGTGACCACGCACAGGTCGAGCGCGTGGCCCTCGGCGCAGCGGGGCAGGACGAGCGTCTTGCCCGCGGCAAGAGTCTCCTTCAGCAGCAGCGCGGTGTCGATCTCATGGACGGTGCCGGCAAAGGCGAACACGGTCCCCGCGGCCCGGTATTCCTCCAGCGCGAGGACGCAGCGGCAGATGGCCTCCGAGCTTTCGGCCTTGTAGGCGGGGTCGAGCGTGCGCTCGGTCTGGCGGATGTAGGTGCGCAGAGCTTTCTTTTCTTCGATGACGGACATGGGATATCCCTCCGGTCAGATAAAATTTCATCCCCCTTATGGTAGCAGAAAGCGGCGGAAATAGCAAGGCGGCGAAGAAAGGAAATCCTTCCGGCGCAAACGGTTTGCAAAAGAAATTGACAGCGAAAATTTTGTTTGTTATCCTAACGTTGAGATCACGGCGCACCGCGCCGGCATGAGGAGGAAACCATCATGGCGATGTTACTCAAGGGGGCCGACGCCGCCAGGGCGTTGACCGAACAGCTGCACGAGCAGGCGGAGGAGCTGAAGAAAAACGGCACGGAGCCCTGCCTTGCCATTCTGCGCGTGGGTGCGCGCGAGGACGATCTGTCCTATGAGCGCGGCGCGCTCAAGCGCTGCGAGAAGGTCGGCATCACGGTCCGTCAGGTCGTGCTGCCCGAGGACGCGGGCCAGCAGGAGCTGATGGACAACATCCGTTCGCTCAACGAGGACGAGCGTGTTCACGGTGTTCTGATGTTCCGCCCGCTGCCCAAGCACCTCGACGACGAGGCCGCCCGCCGCGCCCTCGACCCGAGAAAGGATATGGACGGCATCACCGACGGCTCGCTCGCCGCGGTCTATGCCGGCACCGACGGCGGCTATCCGCCCTGCACCGCCGCGGCCTGCGTGGCGCTGCTCAAGCATTATAACGTGCCCATCAAGGGCAAGCGCGTGGTCGTGATCGGCCGCAGTCTCGTCATCGGCAAGCCGGTCTCCCTGCTGCTGCTCGCCGAGCACGCGACCGTGACCATCTGCCACAGCCGCAGCGAAAATCTGCCCGCCATCTGCCGCGAGGCGGATATCCTCGTCGTCGCCGCCGGTAAGGCCGGCATGGTCGGCGCGGAGAGCGTCCGCGCGGGCCAGATCGTGCTGGACGTGGGCATCCACGTCGGTGCGGACGGCAATCTCTGCGGCGACACCCGCTTCGCCGAGGTGGAGCCGATCGTGGAGGCCATCACGCCCGTGCCCGGCGGTGTCGGCGCGGTGACGACGGCCATCCTCGCGAGCCACGTCATCGAGGCGGCGAGGAGAAGCTGAGCAAAACCGAAGGATCGTCTAAAAACGGCGGCGCAGAAAGCGCCGCCGTTTTTCATTGCGCTCGATCGGTGATATACTGCCTCCATTCCAAAAGGAGGGCGAACGAATATGCGAAAATCCATCAAACGAAATCTTGCCTACGACGATCAGAAGGACCTTTACTACGTCACGATGCACTACGGGATGCGGCCCGACGGCTCGCGCGACCGCTGCGTGCGCACCTTCCACTGTCTCGATGATGCCGAGAGCACCCTGACGGAATTTCTGCGCCTGCGCGCGCTCAAGCGCACGCGCCACGGCGGCGAGGTCATTCTCGCCGACTGGCTGGAGGTCTGGCTGCGGGATTTTATCTGCCCGAACCGCGAAAAGACCACCGTCCACGGCTACGAGAACATCATCCGACTCCACCTTGTGCCCGCGCTGGGCGAGGTGAAGCTGCCGGAGCTGCAGCCGGCGCAGCTGCAGCGGTACTACGCGGAGCTGCTGGAAAAGGGACTCTCCCACAACACCGTGCGCAAGCACCATGTGCTGCTGCACACGGCGCTGGAGGCCGCCGTCCGGCAGGGGCTGCTGCGGGAAAACGTGACGCGCTATGTTACGCCGCCGGCCAAGGTGCTGCCAAGCCACCGCTACTACGATCCCGCGCAGCTGCGCGAGCTGTTTTGCCGCTGCGCAGGCACGGAGATCGAGCCCGCCGTCAAGCTGGCGGGCTATCTGGGGCTGCGGCGCAGCGAGATCTGCGGACTCAAATGGCGCTGTGTGGATCTGGACGCGAAGATCGTCACCGTCCGCGAGGTGCGAACCTCCGTGGGCGGAACGTTCATCGAGAAAAAGCCTAAGTCCTATTCCTCCGTGCGGCGGCTGTGCTACGATGGGGTGAGCGACCTGGAGGAGCTGCTCATGCGGCTGCATGACGAATGGGAACGCGGGCAGCGCGAGCGGGGCACAGGCTTCAATCCCGAGGGCTATGTGGCTGTCACGGAGCAGGGAAAGCCGTGGGACCCGAACGGCCTCGGGCGTCGCGTCGCGGCCTTCGTTGAGGAGAACGCCCTGCCGTCCATCTCGCTCCACGGCCTGCGCCACAGCTTTGCGAGCGTCGCCAACAGCCGCAGCGTGCCGATGTTCACCATCTCCAAGGCGCTCGGCCACAGCTCGACGAGCATCACGAGCGAGGTCTACACGCACCTTTTCGACGAGACGGTGCAGGATGTGGTAAACGTGGTGGCAAAGGCCATCGGGACGCGCGCTTAGAGAAGCGTCTCGATATCAAAGAGCGAGGCGAGCACCGCCCAGTTCTGAGGAAAGGGACGTGCAAGATTCCAGTACCCCACGCCCTGCAAATGGTATTCGTCCGCGAGGTGGAGCTTGGCTTCGATGCTGCGCGCATCCTCGAACCAGACGGCGTGCTCGCGCCCGCCGCGGTCGGTGTAGTGGTAATAGGGGGCCTGCGCGGCCGCGTCGTATTGAATGGCAATGTCGTGGCGCAGAGCGCGCTCGACCGCCTGCACCGGCGAGAGAGATTCCGCCCGCGTCTCGCCGGATACGAAGGGCAGGGGCCAGTCGTAGCCGTAGAGCGGGATGCCCATGAAGATCTTCTCCGGCGCAACGGCGGTCAGGGCATAGTCCAGCACGGCGCGCACCTGCCCCAGCGGCGCGACCGCCATCGGGGGGCCGTAGGCGTAGCCCCACTCATAGGTCATCAGGAACACCGCGTTGGCTGCCGCGCCGAGGAGCGTGTAGTCGTGCGCCTCGTAGAGCAGCCCCCGCTGCGCGGCGCTCGTTTTCGGCGCGAGCGCGACGATGACCGGACAGCCGAGCGGATTGAGCGCTTCGCGCAGCCGCGTGATGAAGGCGGCGTAGGCCTCGCGCTGCTCGGGCAGCACATATTCAAAATCCACGTCCAGTCCGAAGTAATGCCGGGCCTGCACGGTCTCGAGGATGCTCTGCATCAGAGCGTCCTGCGCGTCCGCTTCCTCCAAGATGAGCGTGGAGCGGGCGTTGTCGAAGCGGCCCTCCTCCGTGAGCGTGGAGAGGTGCATGAGCGCGGCCGTGCGGTACTGTCCGGCGGCGGCGAGCAGCCATTCGTCCGCGAGCGGCAGCAGCGTGCCGTCGGCGTTGATGCCGTAGGTAAAGGGCGTGAGGTAGGTGAGATAGGGCAGCGCGGCGTCGAGCAGGCCGCCGCGGATAAAGGGGTAGCTGTAGGCGTTGACGGCGAGCGTGCGCGTGGGCGTGTCGTCGTAGGCGATGACGAGCGTCTGCCCGGGGTAGAGGGCGCTGCGCCCGCCGAGGGCGGGATTATTCTGATAGAGCGTCCGCACGCTCAGACCGTAGCGCAGGGCGATGGAATAGACGCTCTCGCCGCTCGCGACCGTGTGCAGCTCGCGCGGATGGCGGATGACGAGCGTCTGCCCGACGGCGAGCGGAGCGTCCGGCGCGACGCCGTTGACGCCGGCGAGAATGCCCGCCGGCACACCGTACCGCGCGGCGACCGACGAAACGGTCTCGCCTGCGCGCACCACATGAATATCCATAAAAGATCACCTCGCACCAGCCTATGCGCGGCGCGGGCGCGCTATCCGCGGATTTTTCCTTGCAATGCGCCCGCGGTGCGGTATAATAGGAGCAGCAAAAAGGAAGGAGCCGTTTTTATGCCTACGCCGAGAGTTGCCGCCATCCACGATATGTCCGGCTTCGGCCGCTGCTCGCTGACCGTCGCCATCCCTGTGCTCAGCGCGATGGGCGTGCAGTGCTGCCCGCTGCCGACCGCCTATCTCTCCACGCACACCGGCGGCTTCACGGGCTATACCTTTCTGGATATGACCGACGAGCTGCCCAAGACCGCCGCGCACTGGGCGGAGCTCGGCATCCACTTCGACGCCGTTTACACCGGCTTCATGGGCAGCGAGGCGCAGATGGACCTTGCGGCGGACTTTGTACGCACCTTCCGCCGCGACCGCTCGACGATCTTTATCTGCGATCCCGTGATGGGCGACCACGGCAAGATCTACAAGACCTATACGCCCGCGATGTGCGCGGGCATGACGCGGCTGGCGGAGCTGGCGGACGTGATCGTGCCGAACCTGACCGAGGCGGCGGTGCTGCTCGGCGAGGACCATTCCTTCGGCGCCCTGACGCATGACGAGGCAGGCTATCGCTCGGTCGTTGAGCGCCTGAGCCGGAACGGAACGCGCAGCGTGGTGCTCACCGGCGTGATGCTCCACAAGGGAGAGATCGGCGCGTGCGTCTTTGACCGCGCGAGCGGCGGGACGGAGTTTCTTTTCGACACGTTCATCGGCAAGGAGTTTCACGGCACCGGCGACGTGTTCGCGAGCGTGCTCACCGGCGCGCTCGTCAAGGGCAAAACGCTGCACGAGGCGGTGCGGCTCGCGGAGGCCTTCGTGCGCGAGTGCGCCATTCAGACCATGCCGCAGAACATACCGGCCCGCGAGGGCGTGGACTTCGAGCCGATCCTCTGGAAGCTGCACGAGGGCTTATAAAAGAGAAAACGGAAAGGATGTTTCCCGGGAAACATCCTTTCCGTTTTTTGCGGGTGCGGTCAGCGGGCCTCGAGCGCGGTGACGGCGTCGGCGAGCCAGTCGCCCTTGAATTCCTCGATGCGGCCCTCGTCGGTGAGCGCGGCGAGCTGCGGGTCGATGGGCATTTGGGTGAGCAGCGGGATGCCGTGCTTCTTCGCGGCCTCGGCGCTCCTACCCTCGCCGAAGAGGTAAATTTTTCTGCCGCAGTCGGGACAGACGAGATAGCTCATGTTCTCCACAAGGCCGACGATGGGGACCGCCATCTTCTCCGCCATCTTCACGGCCTTCTCCACCACCATACCGACAAGCTCCTGCGGGGAGGCGACGACCACGATGCCGGAGAGCGGGATGGACTGAAAGACGCTCAGCGTCACGTCGCCGGTGCCCGGCGGCATATCGACGAGGAGGTAGTCGACATCCCAGAGGACGTCGGTCCAGAACTGGGTGACCACGCCGCCGATGACGGGGCCGCGCCAGATGACGGGATCGGTCTCATCATCGAGCAGAAGGTTGATGGACATGACCTCGATGCCGGTCGAGCTGACGCAGGGCAGGAGGGCATTTTCCGTGCCGACGGCCTTCTCGTGCATCCCGAACGCCTTCGGGATGGAGGGGCCGGTGATGTCGGCGTCCAAAATGCCGACGCGATAGCCCTTGCGGTGCAGGCTGACGGCGAGCTGGCTCGTGACCATCGACTTGCCGACGCCGCCCTTGCCGGACACGACGCCGAACACCTTGCCGATGTGCGCATCGGCGTGGGGCTTTTTCAAAAAGGACTGGGGACTGGTGCGCTCACCGCAGCTTTCGCCGCAGGTCGAGCAGTTGTGGGTGCATTCACTCATGGCGCTGCACGCTCCTTTGCTGTTGGTTTGGGCTTAGTGTATACCGAATGGCGCGGGAAGTCAACCGCGCGGGTGCTCACTTCTTGTCGCGGCGGGGGCTGTAAACGCTCCTGAGCTGCTCAAGCTCAGTCTCGTTCTCGCTCAAACGGGCGCGGATGCCGGCGAGCAGATCCTCACGCGCCGCCTTGAGCTGGGGATGCGAGTGGAGCAGGCGGCGCTCGAAGATGTCGGCGCCGTCGCGCAGGGCACGGGCACGCTCGCGCGCCTCCTCGCGGCGCTCGGCTCGACGCTCGGCACTCTCCTCGCGTTTTTCGGCGATGTGATCCCGAATCTCGCTCTGAAGCTCGCGCAGCTTGCCCATCTGGGCGCTGAGCTGAATGGCGCTGCGGACGGAAAGCACGGTGTCGGTGAGATAAATGCCGGAGATGAACGAGGCAAGCGGCACGATCACCGCGCTGCCGAGACCGAGGATGTGCGCCCACAGCCATGGGTGAACGACGTGGCACAGCACCACGCAGGCGAGGCCGAAGCAGGTGGAGTTGAGCAGGCACACGCGGCCGTTGATCTGAAATTTATAGTGGGAGTAGTCCCACCAGCGCATGTGGAAGAGCTTTTCCATCACCCAGCTGGTGAAGTATTCCAGCGCGCTTGTGAGCAGCGCACCGAACAGAAAGGTCAAAAACGGGTTGCGGAAGCCGCCGCGCAGGGCGTAGAGCACGAGCAGCGCGCCGTGACCGTAGATGGGGCAGAGAAAGCCGTTGAGGAAGCCGCGCTTTTCGCACAGGCGCCCCTTGGGCACGGAGCAGTAGATCATTTCGCCGCACCAGCCGAGCGTGCTGTAGGCGATGAAGAGCAGGAAAAGGGCGCAGAAGTCCTCAAAGGACTGCGGCAGCGGCAGGGGGGTCAAGGTGGCCATGGGCAATATCTCCTATATAATAATATGCGTCGGTGGGATGGGAAATTATTCGGCGTCGGCGCCGTCATCGAGCAGCCGCGCGGATTCCTCGGCGGGAAGCACGGAGACGGAGCGGAGCTTGCTGTTGATCTTGCGCGTGCGCACGCCGACGAGCTTATCCAGCTCCGCGCCGGTCTGCTCGATGCGCTTCTGCGCGGCGGCGAGCACGTCCTCAAAGGTGGCGAACTCGGTCTTGACCGCGCCGAGGACGCTCCACACCTCGCTCGAGCGCTTCTGAATGGCGAGCGTGCGGAAGCCCATCTGCAGGCTGTTGAGCAGAGCGGCAAAGGTCGTGGGGCCGGCAATGTTGACCTTATACTGCCGCTGGAGCACCTCGACCAATCCGAGCCGGATGACCTCGGCGTACAGCCCCTCGAAGGGCAGGAACATGATGCCGAAGTCGGTAGTGTTCGGCGGGTCGATGTATTTATCGCGGATGTCCTTCGCGCAGCCCTTGATGCGCGTTGTGAGCATGGCCTGCGCGGCGGCGATGGCGGCGGGATCGCCGGTGTCGTAGGCGTCCACGAGCTGCGTGTAGACGTCGCCGGGGAACTTGGAGTCCACGGGTAGGTAGACGAAGCTGCCATCCTCGCCGGGCATCTTGATGGCATACTCCACGCGGGTGGTCGAGCCCTTTTTGGTGATGACGTTTTCCTCGAACTGATCGCGCGTGAGAATGTCGTCGATGAGCGCGCCGAGCTGGTACTCGCCGACGATGCCGCGCGTCTTAACATTGGAGAGCACCTTTTTCAGATCGCCCACGCCGTTGGCCAGCGTTTTCATCTCGCCGAGACCGGTGTAGACCTCCTGCAGCCGTTCGTTGACGAGCCGGAAGGATTGGCTGATGCGCTCGTCGAGCGTCTTTTGCAGCTTCTCGTCCACGGTCACGCGCATCTTTTCAAGCTGCTCGCTGTTGTCCTTTTGCAGCGTCTCCAGCCGGCTCTGCACGGCGGCGGTGAAGGCGGTGAACTGCGCCTCGATGCCCTGCATCCGCTTATCCTGCATGGCGAACTGTTTTTCCTGCGCCTCGGCGAGGATGCGGTTCGTTTCAGCGATGGTGGATTTAAGCTGGAGCTGGTTCTTCTCAAGGCTCTCGATCAGCTCGCGCAGGCGGACGTCCTGCCGCTCGGCGGTCTGTGTCTGCGCCAGCGCGAGCGAGTCGGCAAAGGTCTTCATGGTCGTCTGCACGGTGCCGGTCAACTCGCCGCGCGACGCGCGCAGCTCGCCGGTGAGCTCGGTCTTGAGCGCGGGGAGATTGGCGCTCCAGCTCTCGCGCAGGAGACGCTCATAGTCGGGCTGGCGCTTTATCAGCCGCAAGAGCAGGATAAGCGACAGGAGCGCGAGCACGAATGCCGCGGCGGAAAGGGCAAGGGTCCATTCATTCATAAGTAAATTCCTCATAATAGTAATGTGGTATAAGAACTGTAAAACGGTGTAAAATAGTATAGCATCTTTTTCCAGGTTTGTCTCCAAAATATTTTTGAGAAAAGCCAAAAAAATGTAAAAAAGGTGTTGACAACTCTCGAGCAACGTGGTAATCTATCACTTGTTCCGCGGTTGGAGCGTGTACCTTGTAAATTAAACAACGAAGAACAAAGAAGCACCAGATATGAGGTGTCTGAAAAGACATCGAGCTTGCTCTGAAGTGGTTTAGTCAATTACACGGAGGGGCAAGGATAAAAAGTTTTGCAAGCTATGACAAATAGCTCGATAAAGGTTTGAACAGCGAGAGCTGTTTAGATACCATTTTATTGAGAGTTTGATCCTGGCTCAGGACGAACGCTGGCGGCGTGCTTAACACATGCAAGTCGAACGAGAATCTGTGGATCGAGGATTCGTCCAAGTGAAGCAGAGGACAGTGGCGGACGGGTGAGTAACGCGTGAGGAACCTGCCTTTCAGAGGGGGACAACAGTTGGAAACGACTGCTAATACCGCATGATACATTTGGGTGGCATCATCTGAATGTCAAAGATTTATCGCTGAAAGATGGCCTCGCGTCTGATTAGCTGGTTGGTGAGGTAACGGCCCACCAAGGCGACGATCAGTAGCCGGACTGAGAGGTTGACCGGCCACATTGGGACTGAGATACGGCCCAGACTCCTACGGGAGGCAGCAGTGGGGAATATTGGGCAATGGGCGCAAGCCTGACCCAGCAACGCCGCGTGAAGGAAGAAGGCTTTCGGGTTGTAAACTTCTTTTAAGAGGGAAGAGCAGAAGACTGTACCTCTAGAATAAGCCACGGCTAACTACGTGCCAGCAGCCGCGGTAATACGTAGGTGGCAAGCGTTGTCCGGATTTACTGGGTGTAAAGGGCGTGCAGCCGGGAATGCAAGTCAGATGTGAAATCCATGGGCTTAACCCATGAACTGCATTTGAAACTGTATTTCTTGAGTACTGGAGAGGCAATCGGAATTCCTAGTGTAGCGGTGAAATGCGTAGATATTAGGAGGAACACCAGTGGCGAAGGCGGATTGCTGGACAGCAACTGACGGTGAGGCGCGAAAGTGTGGGGAGCAAACAGGATTAGATACCCTGGTAGTCCACACTGTAAACGATGAATACTAGGTGTGCGGGGACTGACCCCCTGCGTGCCGCAGTTAACACAATAAGTATTCCACCTGGGGAGTACGATCGCAAGGTTGAAACTCAAAGGAATTGACGGGGGCCCGCACAAGCGGTGGATTATGTGGTTTAATTCGAAGCAACGCGAAGAACCTTACCAGGGTTTGACATCCTGCTAACGAAGTAGAGATACATTAGGTGCCCTTCGGGGAAAGCAGAGACAGGTGGTGCATGGTTGTCGTCAGCTCGTGTCGTGAGATGTTGGGTTAAGTCCCGCAACGAGCGCAACCCCTATTGTTAGTTGCTACGCAAGAGCACTCTAGCGAGACTGCCGTTGACAAAACGGAGGAAGGTGGGGACGACGTCAAATCATCATGCCCCTTATATCCTGGGCTACACACGTAATACAATGGCGGTCAACAGAGGGATGCAAAGCCGCGAGGCAGAGCGAACCCCTAAAAGCCGTCCCAGTTCGGATCGTGGGCTGCAACCCGCCCACGTGAAGTCGGAATCGCTAGTAATCGCGGATCAGCATGCCGCGGTGAATACGTTCCCGGGCCTTGTACACACCGCCCGTCACACCATGAGAGTCGGGAACACCCGAAGTCCGTAGCCTAACCTTTTAGGAGGGCGCGGCCGAAGGTGGGTTCGATAATTGGGGTGAAGTCGTAACAAGGTAGCCGTTCGAGAACGAGCGGCTGGATCACCTCCTTTCTAAGGAGAGCTCAAGAAATGAAACACTTTCTTGTAAGTTCCTAAGGTCAGGGTGCGGAAGCGTCTGTGAAAACAGGCGGACGCGGCGCGAGAACGCAGCGAGTTGTTCGTTGTTTAATTTAGAGGGCACACGCGATGAAGACGCGGTATGGCCTTAAGAGATGGGCCCGTAGCTCAGCTGGCTAGAGCGTACGACTGATAATCGTAAGGTCGGTGGTTCGAGCCCACTCGGGCCCACCACTTAAACTCAAGAAGATAGCACGGGGATATAGCTCAGCTGGGAGAGCGCCTGCCTTGCAAGCAGGAGGTCGCCGGTTCGATCCCGACTATCTCCACCAATTTGAAATTGGATAGAAGTATTCGAGCGATCGAGTATTTCCATCTGACTTCAAGTCAGAGCTTTGTACCTTGAAAACTGAACAAAGAAAGATGAAAGTGATAAGCAAGGCAACAGAGAGGTCTTTCAAGCGGAAGCGTTTGGAAGAATGAAGGTTTTAATTGTGGAACATCGTATAGATGGGTAACGATTACAATTTCAAAAATCCTGTAAAATTGCCTGCATAATTCAACTGAGAATCAGCGATGATTCGATAGGTCAAGCTATAAAGAGCGCAAGGGGAATGCCTTGGCATCAGGAGCCGAAGAAGGACGTGACAAGCTGCGATAAGCCACGGGGAGGAGCAAATATCCGCTATATCCGTGGATTTCCGAATGGGGGAACCCGCTTGAGCAATACTCAAGCATCGTGCATTGAATCAAATAGGTGTACGAGGGGAACGGTCTGAACTGAAACATCTAAGTAGGACCAGGAAAAGACATCAACCGAGATTCCGCAAGTAGTGGCGAGCGAACGCGGAGGAGGCCAAACCGGAGGATTTATTCTCCGGGGTTGCGGACAGACATCATGATCAGAGGAAGCTAGGAGAACGGCATGGGAAGGCCGGCTAGAAAGGGTGAGAGCCCCGTATCCGAAAGCAGGAGCTGACAGTCTGGATCCAGAGTACCGCGGGACACGTGAAACCCCGTGGGAAACCGGGTGGACCACCATCCAAGCCTAAATACTACCTGATGACCGATAGAGGAGCAGTACCGTGAGGGAAAGGTGAAAAGGACCCCGGGAGGGGAGTGAAAGAGAACCTGAAACCTTGTGCTTACAAGCAGTCAGAGCGCGTTAAAGCGTGATGACGTACTTTTTGTAGAACGGTCCGGCGAGTTATAGTAACGAGCAAGCTTAAGGTATTCAGTACCGAAGGCGCAGCGAGAGCGAGTCTGAATAGGGCGTATAAAGTTCGTTGCCATAGACCCGAAACCGGGTGACCTATCCATGAGCAGGCTGAAGTGGAGGTAAAACTCCATGGAGGGCCGAACCGACCCCCGTTGCAATGGTGGCGGATGACTTGTGGATAGCGGAGAAATTCCAATCGAACTCGGAGATAGCTGGTTCTCCCCGAAATAGCTTTAGGGCTAGCGTTATCTTAGTTTACCGGAGGTAAAGCACTGAATGGGCTAGGGGCCGATAAGGTTACTGAACCCTATCAAACTCTGAATGCCGGATAAATGATGGATAGCAGTCAGACAGTGTGAGATAAGTTTCATTGTCAAAAGGGAAACAGCCCAGACCCACAGCTAAGGTCCCTAATGTGCGCTAAGTGGAAAACGATGTGGAGTTGCGAAAACAACCAGGATGTTGGCTTAGAAGCAGCCACTCATTAAAAGAGTGCGTAATAGCTCACTGGTCGAGTGACTCTGCGCGGAAAATATAACGGGGCTAAGCACACAACCGAAGCTTGGGATTGTCAAAAGACAGTGGTAGGGGAGCGTCGAATACGGGGTGAAGTCGTATCGGAAGAAACGGTGGACTGTATTCGAGTGAGAATGCCGGAATGAGTAGCGAGAATTATGTGGGAATCATAATGGCCGAAAATCTAAGGTTTCTTGGGGAAGGTTCGTCCGCCCAAGGTAAGTCGGGAGCTAAGGCGAGGCCGAGAGGCGTAGTCGATGCACATACGGTAGAAATTCCGTAACCACCGAAACTTAAGTTAGAGGGACACTTCGAGATAGCGGAACCGCGGCGTTGGTAGACCGCGGCGAAAGGGACTGAAATATAGTAGGGAAGTCCGCGATGCTCGGAGGCGAGAAAAGCTCTAAGGAATGCTAAGGTGCCCGTACCGCAAACCGACACAGGTAGATGAGGAGAGAATCCTAAGGCCAACGGGAGAAGGGTTGTCAAGGAACTCGGCAAGTTGACCCCGTAACTTCGGAAGAAGGGGAGCCTCGAAAGAGGCCGCAGTGAATAGGCCCAGGCAACTGTTTACCAAAAACACAGGTCTATGCTAAATCGAAAGATGACGTATATGGGCTGACGCCTGCCCGGTGCCGGAAGGTTAAGAGGAGATGTCAGGCAACGAAGCATCGAATTGAAGCCCCGGTAAACGGCGGCCGTAACTATAACGGTCCTAAGGTAGCGAAATTCCTTGTCAGGTAAGTTCTGACCCGCACGAATGGCGTAATGATCTGGGCACTGTCTCGACAGCCCACCCGGCGAAATTGTAGTACTGGTGAAGATGCCAGTTACCCGCAACTAGACGGAAAGACCCCATGGAGCTTTACTGCAGCTTAATACTGGAAATCGGTAATTCATGTACAGGATAGGTGGGAGACGGAGAAGCATGGTCGTCAGGTCATGTGGAGTCGCCCTTGGGATACCACTCTTGGATTGCTGGTTTTCTAACCTGCGGCCGTGAATCCGGTCGGGGGACACTGTTAGGCGGGCAGTTTGACTGGGGCGGTCGCCTCCAAAAAGGTAACGGAGGCGCTCAAAGGTTCGTTCAGCACGGACGGAAATCGTGCATTGAGTGTAAACGCATAAACGAGCCTAACTGCGAGACCGACGGGTCGAGCAGTAACGAAAGTTGGAGTTAGTGATCCGGTGGTATGTGAGTGGAAATGCCATCGCTCAACGGATAAAAGCTACCCTGGGGATAACAGGCTGATCTCCCCCAAGCGTCCACAGCGACGGGGAGGTTTGGCACCTCGATGTCGGCTCGTCGCATCCTGGGGCTGAATTCGGTCCCAAGGGTTTGGCTGTTCGCCAATTAAAGCGGCACGCGAGCTGGGTTCAGAACGTCGTGAGACAGTTCGGTCCCTATCTGTTGCGGGCGTAAGAGATTTGAAGGGAGCTGTCCTTAGTACGAGAGGACCGGGATGGACGTACCTCTGGTGCACCAGTTGTCCTGCCAAGGGCATAGCTGGGTAGCTATGTACGGACGAGATAAACGCTGAAAGCATCTAAGCGTGAAACTCCCCCTAAGATGAGATCTCTCATTCGAAAGAAGTAAGGACCCAGAGAGACGATCTGGTTGATAGGCGCGAGGTGGAAGTGCAGTAATGTATGGAGCTGACGCGTACTAATAGTCCGAGGGCTTGACCTACGAAAGAAGCAGGCAAAGGCCTTGAGAGGCATGAGTAGTTTTTCTTTGTTCGGTTTTCAGGGTACAAGGAATCCTTGGTATATGCACCTTTAGCTCAGTTGGTAGAGCACCTGACTCTTAATCAGGGTGTCCAGGGTTCGAGTCCCTGAAGGTGTACCAAAACGGCCCGTTGGTCAAGTGGTTAAGACAGAGGCCTCTCACGCCTTTAACATCGGTTCGAATCCGGTACGGGTCACCAAGGTCTTGACAAGGCATGAGCCTGTGGATATAATACAAGTTGTTTTCGGGGCGACCCGATGACATAAATAGTTGGTGCTGATTAGGGCGAGGGTCCACCCGTTCCCATCCCGAACACGGAAGTTAAGCTCGCTTCTGCCCACAATACTTGGCTGGAAACGGCCCGGAAAGATAGGTAGCGCCAACAC
>CDZG01001935.1_pt1 | contig 24834 bp, 36 predicted proteins | sample 557741 | NCBI WGS metagenome assembly CDZG01 (sample SAMEA3182086, study PRJEB8094) | gut metagenome | biome: human; feature: gut; material: Stool; isolation source: human stools | place: Canada | collected 2013-01-21
AGGTAGCCGCGGGCAACGAAGTCGTTGTTGCACACGAGGTCGGCAGCAGAGCCGATCTCGGGCAGATCCTCATGCGCCTCACCGGCGATGCAGAGGATGTCGGGGCGACGCTCCTTGATCTTACGGAAGGCCTCGGTCGTGCCGGGGACGGACTGGTTGACGATGATCGCCTTCATGTCGGGGTCGTCGGACAGGTTGACGATGCACTGGATGGTGGTCTCCAGCTCTTCGGTGAAGTTATCGGGATAGGTCACGAGGGTGACGTTCTCCTCACCATAGAGCTGCTGGAAGGCCTCGGCGCCGCGGCGGTCGTCCTCAGACTGAGAAACGGAACCGGTCACGATACCGATGTGGATGGTCTCCTCCTGCTTGTCGGGAGTGTCGGGGGTGTCGGGGGTGTCGGGCGTGTCAGGGGTCTTCTTGTCGCCGCAGGCCACGAGCGAAAGCACCATGACCATAGCGAGCAGGATACTCAGGAATCTTTTCATGCGGAACCTCCAATTTCATTTTTTACGATGTATTGCCAGGGTGTCTTATTACTATATACAAAAATATTCACCTTGTCAATGACAGAAATTAAACAATATAGCGAAAAGCGGTGCAAAAAGGACTGCGGCACCTGCGGAGACGGGGCCATTCCGCACTCAAATGGAGAACCGAGCTTGAAAAATCCGAATGAGGTACACAGCGTCCACGGCATGAAAGAAAAAATTATCACATACCCTCTACCAAAATAAAATGGGGAGGATATGCGGATGTTTTTGTATTTTAAGCGGAGAGAGAAGTGCGGGAAGAGGGAGGCGCCGCGGCAGCGATTTCTTGTCCTGCGGCGCAAAACACTGACAGTTGGCGCTGCGCTGCTGGCTGCGGCAGCCATTTTCGGTGCTGTGAATGCGCCCGCTGCCGTGCGGGCGTCAGTTGCGACGCGCCAGCTGCCCATCTACTGCGTGGAACGCGATCAGAAGGTGTGCAGCATTTCCTTTGATGCCGCATGGGGTGATGTCAGAGTGCGGCAGTAGGAATTCTCTATAATGCGGTTAGGGCGCGAGTCCTGCTCCTCCTGCGTTGTTCGATTTTGAGGCATGCTGCTAGCGTTAAATAATAAACAATATAAATAATAAAACGATCTTGAATTATTTATTCAAAGCATCTATAATAACTGTAACGATTCTGGACAGAACCTCTATATCAGAGAAAGCGTACCGGATACCGTATAATTCTTTGAAAGGGACGCGATTTTTTGAGTAGACTTGACATTATGACGCCTTCACGCGCACAGACGGTCATTGACGGCCTGTATCGCGATGTGGAGCGCCGCATTGCAGCAAGTCCTCCGGGACTGTGTCCTGTGGACCTTGCCGAAAACTTTCTTACCCTCTGCCACGCATAGACCTGCGGCAAATGTGTACCGTGCCACATTGGCCTCGGTCAGCTCGCTGAGCTGATGGAGAAGATCCTCGATGGCACGGCGACGATGGAAACGCTTTCTATTATTGAGCGCACCGCGCGCGAGATCGTCAATTCAGCGGACTGTGCCATTGGTCGTGATGCGGCGCGCCTTGTTCTTGACGGATTGGCGGGCTTCCGTGACGATTATGAAGAGCACGTTCTGCGCCATCGCTGCCTCGGTGGTATGCAGAACCCTGTACCCTGCGTGGCCCTGTGCCCTGCGCACGTGGATATTCCCGGCTATCTGGTACTGGTCAAGTATGGCCGCCACGCCGACGCCGTGAAGCTCATCCGCAAGGACAATCCGTTCCCCTCTGCCTGCGCCTATATCTGCGAGCATCCGTGCGAGGCGCGCTGCCGCCGCAACATGATCGACGACGCGGTCAACATCCGCGGTCTCAAGCGCTATGCGGTCGACCATGCAGGCGTTGTTCCCAACCCGGAATGTGCGGAAGCGACCGGAAAGAGTGTTGCTATTATCGGCGGTGGTCCGGGCGGACTTTCCGCAGCGTATTACCTTGCGCTCATGGGTCATAAGGTTACGGTCTATGAAAAACGCAGGAAGCTCGGCGGTATGCTGCGCTATGGCATCCCGGCCTATCGTCTTCCACGCGAAGTGCTGGATGAGGAGATCCGTTCGATCCTCTCCGTTGGCATCGAGGTACATACCGACACCAACATCGGTGAAGAGATCTCTTTTGATGAGCTGAAAAATCAATATGACGCACTCTATATCTCTATCGGAGCGCACACGGATAAAAAGACCGGTATCGAGGGCGAAAACAGCGAGGGCGTAATGTCGGCAGTTGAGCTGCTGCGCGAGATCGGCGATGACAACACGCCCAACTTCACGGGCAAGGAAATCGTCGTCATCGGCGGTGGTAACGTGGCTATGGACGTTTGCAGAAGTTCGGTTCGTTTGGGGGCAAAGAAAGTCCCCTGCGTCTATCGTCGCCGTCAGGCGGATATGACGGCGCTTCCTGAAGAAGTTGAAGGGGCGATTGCCGAGGGTGCGGAGCTCGTGACGCTCGAAGCACCCATTCGCATTGAAACGGATGAAAACGGGAGAGCGACTGCCCTTTGGACGCAGCCGCAGATCATCGGCGAAATGGATTCCGCTGGCCGTTCGCGTCCCGAGAAAGCGAACCGCGAGCAGCGCTGTATTCCGGCGGACATCGTCGTTGTCGCCATCGGCCAGGGCGTGGAGTCCCATGGCTTTGAGCAGAGCAAGATTGCGATCAAGCGCGGTACCTTTATCGCCGAAACGAGCGGTCAGATCGGAGACATGGACGGCGTGTTCGCCGGCGGCGACTGCGTCACCGGCCCTGCGACCGTGATCAGCGCTATTGCGGCTGGCAAGGTTGCGGCGGCGAATATCGACGAATATCTCGGCTATCGTCATGAGATAGAAGTCGGCGTTGAAGTGCCGACACCGCGCCTGAACAACAAGCCGCCACATGGACGTATCAACACCACAGAGCGTGAAGCCTGCGAGCGCAAGCACGACTTTCAATGCATCGAATGCGGCATGACAGGCGAAGAGGCGTATGCTGAGGCTTCGCGATGCCTGCGTTGCGACCACTTCGGTTACGGTGTATTCAGAGGAGGGAGAAATGGCGCATGGTAACTTTGACGATTGATAAAAAACAGGTAACGGTGCCAGAAAACACCTCAATTCTGGAAGCCGCTCGTTCCGTCAACATCAATATTCCCACGCTATGCTATTTAAGGGGCATCAATCAGATCGGTGCCTGTCGGTTGTGCATGGTAGAGATTGCGGGGATGGAACGTCTCGTTCCCGCATGCGATAATGTGGTGGCAAACGGCATGATCGTATACACCAACAGTAAGAAGGTGCGCGAGGCGCGCCGCACGAATCTACGTCTGATTTTATCAAAGCACAACGTGTCCTGCACAAGCTGCACACGTAGCGGCAACTGTACGCTCCAGTCCCTTGCCAATGATTCCAATATGCGCGGCTACCATTATTCCACCAAGCTCAGCGGTGAACCGACCGACCCTACCACAGTTCTCATCCGCGAAACGGACAAATGCGTGATGTGTATGCGCTGCATTCAGGTGTGCGAAAAGATCCAGACTGTCAACATCTGGGATTTGCTTGGCACAGGCTCGCGCGGTGTGGTGGGCGTGTCCCGCAACCGCCGTATTCAGGACACGGAATGTACCTACTGCGGCCAGTGCATCACGCACTGCCCAACCGCCGCGCTGCGTGAGCGTGATGGTACCGGTAAGGTCTACGACGCCATCGACGATCCCGATAAGATCACCATTGTTCAGGTCGCGCCCGCCGTGCGCAGCGCATGGGCGGAGCAGTTCGGCCTTTCTCCGGAGTTTGCCACGCCTAAACGTATGGCAGTGGCGCTGCGTGCGCTCGGCTTTGACTATGTGTTTGACACCGACTTTGCTGCTGACCTTACAATCATGGAGGAGGGCAGCGAGTTCATCGAACGCTTTATGCATAAGAAAGACTACAGCTGGCCAATGTTTACCTCTTGCTGCCCGGGCTGGGTGCGCTTTCTCAAGTCACAATACCCCGAACTGACAATGAACCTCTCCACGGCAAAGTCCCCGCAGCAGATGCTTGGCGCAATCGCCAAGAGCTACTTCGCTGAAAAGATTGGTGTCGATCCTCAAAAGCTCTTCGTCGTGTCGTTTATGCCGTGTGTTTCCAAGAAAAGCGAGTGTGCGCTGCCAACGATGAACGACGCCTGTGGTAAACAAGACGTGGATATCAGCATCACTACGCGCGAGCTGAACATCATGATGCGCTCCAACCATATCGACCCGCGTTATCTGGACGAAGAGGAATTTGACAGTCCGCTCGGTACCGGTACCGGTGCGGCGGTCGTATTTGGCGCGACCGGCGGCGTGATGGATGCCGCACTGCGCAGCGCATACTATCTTATTACTGGCAGTAATCCTGATCCGGACGCATTCACTGCTGTGCGCGGTATGGACGGTTGGAAGGAAGCTGTGTTCACGATTCCTGTTGCAGGGGACGTGAGGATTGCTGTCGTGAGTGGACTTGGTAACGCAAGAAAGCTAATTAATGTTCACTGAACAATCAAAAAGCGTTGTAATATCAAGACATAGCGCCGGTTCTGTGGTATAATAAGTGCAAGCAAAAAAGCGAAAACACACGAAAAACTTTGCACTTGGAGGACGGCTATGTATCGATACAGTAACGGACAGATCAGCCTTTCGGATTTTAAGCAGCCGGTAGGCATGAATCTGAAGGAAAATAATCGCTGGGTCAAATAAGCGCAAACAATACCCTGGCCGGATATTGAGAAACGCTATGCCAGGCTGTTCACCAACCGCAAGGGCAATGTGGCAAAGCCACTGCGCCTGGCCCTGGGAGCCTGTATCATTCAAACGGAGTATGGCTTCTCAGATGAGGAAACCGGCTTACAGATACAGGAGAATCCGTATCTGCAATACTTCTGCGGTTATGCCGGCTATGACGATGAGCATCTGCCGTTTGACCCGTCGCTCATGGTGTACTTCCGCAAGCGTTTGACACCTGAAGTGCTGGGCGAGATCGCGGGATGCAAAAGAACGGCAGCAAAAGGAAGCCGATACGCAGTAGACGGATGACAATGATAACGATGCCAACCCGCCCACAGGCGGCGGAAACAGCGGTACACTGATCGTGGATGCGACCTGCGCGCCGTCCGAGATCCGTTTTCCGCAGGATGTGTCGCTATTGGATGAGGCTCGTGAAAATGCCAAACAGATTATTGATGCGCTGCAGGAGCAAAGCACAGAAAAGAAACCCAGAACCTATCGCAATAAAGCGCACAAGGACAGCCTCAAGTATATACGCAGCCGCAAGCACACCGAAAAGAAGACACGTGAAGCCATCCGCAAGCAGCTCCAATACCTGCGCAGAGACCTTTCCATCATCGATGCCATGCTGCGATCCGGTCTGAAGCTTTCCCCAAAGCAGCAGCTTCGGCTTGAAACGCTGCGAAATATCTATGAACAACAGAAGTACATGTACGACAACCATACACATTCTGTTCCTGACAGAATCGTCAGTATCAGCCAGCCGTTCATTCGTCCAATCGTACGCGGCAAGGCGGGAAAGCCGGTGGAATTCGGGGCGAAGCTGGACATCAGCGTATCTGACGGATGGACACGGCTGGAATACTGGTCGTTTGACGCCTACAATGAAGCTACAAAGCTGATAGAAACGATAGAGCGTTACAGAGCCCGCGAGGGACACTATCCGGAGCGCGTACTGGCGGATAAGATTTACCGCAACCGCGAAAACCTCGGCTATTGCAAGTTGCACGGAATCCTGCTCAGCGGTCCGGCATTGGGCAGGCCGAAGAAGGATGAACAGCGCGACAGGCGACAGACCTATCTCGACCAAAGCGAACGCATTGAGGTTGAGCGGCAGTTCAGTCTCGCCAAGCGCAAATGCAACCTTGGAAAAGTGAAAACAAAGCTGGAAGAGACCGTAGGTTTCACGCTTGCCATGTCGATTGTGGTGCTGAATCTACGCAAGCTCCAGCGCACCCTTTCGCGCCTGCTTTCGCAGCTTTTGCGCTATTTCTTGCCGCAGCAAAAACTGGCGTTTGTTCAGTAGGCATTAATTAATCGAGGCGCTAAAACGCGGCGAAGTTGCCTACGACTTCGTGGAAGTTATGGCGTGTCCCGGCGGCTGCGCGGGCGGCGGCGGACAGCCGATCCACGAAAGCTGCGAGCTGGCGGAGGAACGCGGCAATATCCTTTGGCGTCTCGACGCGGGGGAGAAGATCCGGTTCTCACACGAAAATCCGGATGTTCTTGCGTTGTATGAAGAGTTCTTGGGCAAACCGTTGAGCGAGAAGTCGCACCATCTGCTCCACATCGACCATACGGCGTGGGAGATGCCGAAGGCAGTGGATTGACAGCATAGAAATCTGAGTTGCACTCATTATACCATAAATGGGTAATGCTTGTATTTTGGGTAGTTTTTTACTCGGAAGCTGTCACGACTAGGGCTGTTTATCCTGTTCGCCTCAGTAGAAAAGACTCTCTTGTAAGCTCACATGGGAGCCTTTTGCCAGCTTTGAATAGCTTTTCTCAAACGGATTCTCTCAAACCGCTTTTTGCCATACCTATTTTTGCAAAAGCACAACACACAGTGCGTTTTTTTGACACTGTGCGTTGTGCTTTAAATTTGCTCTCTTGTTACTCAGTTGCCAACTTAGTAACATTGGCTCGAAGGAGGATTTTTTCGACAAGTTGAAACGACGGTTGAAAAGATATACCGTCGCCTATTGCGTTGAGGGACTATATTGATCTGATTTAAGAGCGTCCTTCTGAAGCAGGATATTCTCTGAAGATTGAAATGGGTGTGGCCGGCTGAAGCGCACAGTATCCACGCTTCTTGAGAGACTCGACATCAATATCGATCCCAAGCCCTGGAGTTGTAGGCGCCGAGACACATCCGTTTTCAACGTGCAAATATTCTTTGGCAATTTGGGAACAGCCATTTTCAAACATAAAAAAGTCTTCTGCAATGGTAAAATTCGGCATAAGCAGACCGAGATGAACGCTTGCGGCAAGACCACAGAGAACACTATTGCAATTGTGCGGTGAAAATTGAATTGCGTAGGGAAGTGCAGCGGCAGCTATGTCGATGGTGTTCAGGAGTCCGAGAGCGCACACCTCTGGATTGATCATATCGACAGCACGTTTGCGGTACAATTCATGAAACTGCATGATTGTTGTAAGGGTTTCTCCGCTTTGAATGGGAAGATATGTGCTGGCTCGAACCTCGGCAAGATGGTCAACGTTTTCTGCCAGACACGGCTCTTCAATCATGTCAGGGTGAAACTTTTCAATGCGCTTTATAAAACGAATTGCTTGCTGAGGAGACAAACGACGCCCCATTTCAATGAACATATCAACATCATCGCCGATAGCTTCTCTAACACGCCTGACCCGTTCGACAGCAAGATTCTCTTCTTTGACCGAAATAAAGGTTCGGCGTGGCAGCACAAAGGGGTCGTATTTCAAAGCGGTGAAACCGCGTGCAACAGTATCGGCGGCACTCTGAGCAAACTCGTCTGGAGTGGTTGAGTTAAAAGCCCAGCCATTGGCATAAAATCGGACGTGATCGCGATATTTTCCGCCCAAAAGGTTATATAAAGGTTGCCCAGCATCTTTTGCAACGATGTCCCAAAGAGCCATTTCGATACTTCCGTTGAGTTTTCATCCTACTCAGACGCATCTAATGCCTGCCGCAAAATATACGCAGCTACACCTATGGCAAAGGAAGTCAGAATTGATGGGAATGTTCTGTGGATTGGCTCGCCATACGGATTTAACGGAAAGAGTATCCGCATGGATGAAATCAAAAGCGCACAGGCAGACAACGGAGTGCTCAAAATTCAAGGCAAGTTCTCCTATAACTCAATATATATCCGCCGAAAGAACCCGTCCGATGCCAAACGAGAGGCGGACATGATAAATGGATGGCTCAGGGAGAGGGAAGATCAGCCACACGAAGCGAAACCTACCTACGCCGCCGCATGGCATCAGACGAGTGGGGCAAAGCAGCAGGAAATGTGGAAATCCGAGCAATATGTCCAACCGCGCCCTCGAAAGCGGCGCAAAGGAACACTCAAAACGGTTGGGTTGATACTTTTGGCTTTGGCTGTGATTTCTTTCCTGCAAGGGTTAAAGAACGGGACTCGGTCTGGCTTGAAGGGTGGAAACAAAGATTATTATTACACGGATATGATACTTCCGTTAGTACAGCGCTATATCTATACATACATAAAGCAAAAATTATCGGAATCAATCTTTTTCGTACAGAAATATCATCTCCCTTGGTAGCTTACTCAGTAGCTTTCCTGCCCGCTTATAACGCTCCTCCAACACCGTGAGCTTTGCGCGCTGCTCGGCGCTTTTGCGGCGCTCGGCAGTCAACTCGTCCCTGAGCGCTTCATTTTCCTCGGCGCTGCATCGCTGCATGGAGAGCGATTGTAACACGGCCTGCTGCATCCGCTGAATTTCTGCCTGAAAGGACTCTACCTCCGGTAAGAGCTGCCTGAAGGTCTCTATGGCCTCCTCGCGCTTCTTGCCCGCATTCAGCACATTGATGCCGTTCAAGGCCGTTTCCAGCTTCTCCAGCTTGGTGTCCATCGCGGTCACTTTCTTGTACCATTGCGGCGTCAGGTGCCTGCGCTTGGTCTCCACGGCGGGCGCGCCGCGCTCCAGCTCCGGCCATCGTTCCGACATACAGGCGTAGAAATCGTCCTGCCATTGGATCATCGCTTTCTTGTTGCCGAGAATTTCTTTGGCAGACAGCCGGTTGTCCTTCGTCAGTGGCACAAAGCACAGATGCAGGTGCGGCGTTTTCTCATCCATGTGCACCACGGCGGAAAAGATATTCTCCTCGCCCACGCGCTCTTTGAGAAAGCCGAGCGCCCGCTCAAAATACTCCGGCATTTCTGATTCATGTGCTTTTGCAAACTCCGGGCTGGTCGTGATCAAAGTCTCCACAAATTTCACGCTGTCCCTGCGTACCCGGCAGCCCGCCATGCTGATGCGGTGTCGGATCTCCTGCCCGTAGCTCCAACGCGGCGCGATCAAATGATAGTTCTGCACGGTGCGGCTTCTGTCAATGTCCGGATTACTGGCGTATGTTTCCTTTGTCCGCTCATTGTGGGCAGCAATGGCCTTGGCAGCACCGCCCTTTCGCTTTGCAAATCGTAAAATGGCGTAAGCCATCGTTGTTCCTCCTGTTATCGTTTTGGGGACGAGGGAGCGGAAAATCCCCACCACGACTTTCTGAAAAAGTGCGCACGACAGATGACGATACCGTCATCTGTCGTTCTTCTTTTTCGGTCCGGTCAAAATCACGGACTGGCCGCGGCCAGTTTGTGATTTCTCCCGTCCCCCGTCGTGATGGGTATAACACACTAGACTTTGTACCAAAGTCCGTGTGCCAACCGTTCCCTCTGGACTCCCTCAAGCGGTCATTTCCCGCCGCCTCACGGCACGGAAAATGACCTTATCGGTGTACGGTATGTCCGATAATGTACGGTATTTTGAGGGGATACCCCCGCTCCCCATTTTACCGTACATACCGTACATTACCGTACACCGTCCCACCGCAGCGAAAGCGCTTTGCCCTCTTTCGTGCGGTGGGAAACGTAGCGGACGCCATACTCGCGCAGCAAATTTTCCTGCTGAACATTCAGCGTCCGCACAATCCAGTTGGGCGTGAAGCTCCGGCTGCTGTCCATCGCAGAGAGACATTGCGCAAGCTCCGTCGCCGTGCCGTTCCACGATGGATTTTCCTCATTCACCAGCCGAGAAACAAGCTCGACCAGCGGGTTCGGCGGTTCCTTGAACCGTCCCGTCTCCACCTCGACCAGCTCCCAGTGAAGATGTGCGGCATCAAAAGAGATGTGCAATCGAAGCTGTTGCTGGTCGCGTCCTACCGCCTCTAAAACAGCATCCGAAGCGGTGCGCTTGTCTTTGTATAGAATCAGCGCGCCATCCGCCGCGCCCATCAAGCCATTCGTGCCGGAGATGGTGTTGAACACATCTTCCGCGCCCTCCTTGCGCGTGTGATGAACGACCAGCACGGTGACGCCGAAGGTATCGGAAAACTCTTTCAGCCTTGCCAGCGTATCATAATCGGCGGCATAGCTGCCGCCATCCGGCGTCCGGCTCCGCACCCGCTGTAACGTGTCAATAATGATGAGCACCGTGTCCGTGTGCTCACTCCAAAAGTCCGTCAGGCGCTCGATCAGACCTTCGTCTAATGTCTCGGAGAAAACAGAGAGGATCAATCGCTCGCTGTCCCGCTCTGTCATCTGCGCCAGACGCTTTTGCAGTCGCTCGTAGGTATCCTCCAGAGCAAGGTACAAGACTGTACCTTGCCGGGAAGAAAAGCCGAGAAACGGCTCTCCCATGCTCACCTGATAGGCCATCTGCAAGACGAGAAAGGACTTGCCGATCTTCGGCGCACCGGCGAGGAGGTAAGTCCCCGCCGGCAGCAGTCCGTCGATGACCGCCGGGCGGACGCGAAAGCGTGTTTCCATCAGCTCCGGCATGGTCATGGCCTGAATTTTCCCAAACCGCTTGTGCGGTTCTTCAATGTCTGTTATACTGTTTGTGCGTGCAAGCGCGGACGGCTGCTCCCCATCTGGTGCAACAGATGGAATCGGGGCAGTCGTTTCTTTTTCAGTTGCCATTCCCACCTCCCGTATTCTGCTCGATCCAGTCGATGAGCTTGTCCTTCGGCACAAGCAGCCGCTTGCCAATACGCAGCGTGGGAAAGGTCCCCGTGTTGAGGAGCTGATACGCTCCCGCACGCGAGATGCCCAGCGCCTCCGCGAGTTGATTGGCGTTCAGCACCGCAGGCAGATTTTCGTAGTTGTTGTTCATGTATGACCTCCTTCAAAAATTTCAGTTGACATTATGGACTATAAAGATTATAATGCACAATGTAACTATCGTGGTTTGATTGTATAATGTTGGTACGGAAAAGTCAATAGATAATTTCCGGCATCTATTTTGATATATCTAACAGGAGGACAGCTATGGTCTTTCCCGAACACATGGAGTTCCGATATTACATCACGCCGGAGCGAAAAGAACACTTTGCACTGTATGACAGAACATTAGGCAGCCGCATGACCTATCTGGAGCTGACGCAGGACCTTGGCCAATGTCTCATCGACCTTTACGATACGGACTTCTATGATGCCTATTGCGTATTGTCCGAGATCAATAAGCTGGTACAAACGGAGAAGAACGAGGCCGCATGGAGGAAGCTGCTGGAGCTGTCGCTGCCGCTTTGCAAAGTGCATCCGTTCTTTGGGCTACTCGCAAAGGAGCTGAGCGAGCTGGAATCGGCATACGCGCAGGGTCAGGATGCTGACGCAGCGATTGTCCTTTCATTCGCCAACGATTTTGAAGCCATCGTCCGTGATGCAAAGACCCTGATCGAAGTATGTCTGGATGACCGGTACAAGCCGGACTACTCCACGGCAGAGAGATACCGTGAGGCGCACTACGATGCATTGCTCCGCTTCGACGATATGAGGTACGGCGAGCTTGCCACCGAGGAGGTCATGCTGGATAGTCCGGCGTATGACAGCGCCTACCATTACAGCGTGGAGATACTGCGGGAGCGCGGGATCAAGACTGCGCTGCGCGAGGTGCTCTATCCCAACACCGTGCGAGACCTCTACAACTACCTGAAAGCCTATTGTCTCCGCCTGCCGCTCCCGATCCACAAGTGTAAAAACTGCGGCAGATACTTTGTTGTGACCGGCAACATCACGCAGGACTACTGCACACGGTTGATGGAAGGCTCGGAAAAGACCTGCCGCCAAATGGGAGCCGTCGTGCAGTATCAGAGCAGGCAAATGAAGAATCCTGCCGCGAGGGAGTTTACACGCTCCTACAAGGCGCACAACGCCCGTGTGCGGTATGGAACGATGAGCAAGGCAGAATTCTCCGCATGGTCGAAGACGGCGCGGGAAAAGCGCGACGCCTGCATAGCGGGCAAGCTGCCGCTCGAAGACTTTGTCGCATGGCTCGACAGCGACAAACAGCGATAAAACAACGGACTGACTGGCCGTTTTATGATTTCAGAAGAAATGGAGGAAACATTGGCAACACGAATGACAAAAGGAGCCAAGGGCGGCGGCACGATCCGTCAGCGCCCTGATGGGCGCTGGGAGGCGCGCTATACCCTTGGCATTGATCCCGGAACGGGAAAGCAGATCCAGAAATCCGTCTATGGCAAGACGCAGAAGGAGGTAAGGCAAAAGCTCACCGCGATCACTGCGGAGATCGACAGCGGAACGTTTACCCAAGAGAACAAGACAACGGTTGAACAGTGGCTCAATATCTGGTTAAACGAATACATGGGCGATAAGAAATACGGAACGATACGAAACTACAAAAATGCCTGCAGGTATCATATCATTCCGTATATCGGTCAATGCCGTTTATCCGATCTGAAGCCGCACATGATTCAAACCCTATATAACAGGCTTCAACGCGGAGAAGACGACAAGCCACCCCTGTCACCAAAAACCATCCGCAATGTGCATGGCGTCCTCAGCAAAGCACTGAATCAAGCAGTGTGGAATGAAATGATCCGCTCGAATCCGGCACAGTTGACCACTCTCCCACGCAAAGAGCAAAAAGAAATTGAGACTCTTTCCGACAAGCAAATTCAACAGTTTTCCATGTTAGTCGAGCAGGACAGCTATCGTGCCATTTTGAAATTCATTCTTTTCAGCGGCGTCAGAGAGTCAGAAGCAATTGGGTTGACGTGGGACTGTATTGATTTTGACCGAGGTACGATCCGTGTCTATCATCAGATGTTAAAGCGTACCAAGGAAGCAGGTGGTTATACGTTGGCGTCCCTTAAGAATGACAAAGAGCGTCTGCTGACTCCGCCGCCGATGCTGATGACTATGCTGAAAGAGCAGAAGAGGGAGCAGGTGGAGCGGCGTATGAAAGCTGGCCCAGCATGGCATGGATGGAATTCTGTAGAGGAGCAGAAAACGTGGTTTGTCTTTACGACAGAGTTTGGTGACCACTACTGCCCGCAGACGGTGTACGCACATTTCAAAAAGATCGCAAGGCAAATCGGTGCGGAGAAGGCGAATGTCCATAGCTTGCGCCATACCTATGCAGTGCTCTGCCTTCAGAACGGTGATGATGTGAAGACCGTGCAGTCAAATCTTGGCCATGCAACGGCAGCATTTACGCTGGATGTGTATGGCCATGTCTCTGAAAAAATGAAACAAGACAGTGCAAACCGCATGGAAGCCTATATGCGGGGCACTGTCTATGGAAAGACCAAAAACGGTTAAAGGGTCAAATAAAGGGTCAGAAACGAGAAAAGAGGTCTGAAACCCTTTGGTTTCAGACCTCTTGCTGGCAGCGGGAGAAGGATTCGAATTGGATGGTAGGTGTAAAATGCTGTAAAGCCATGTCAAAAAAGCCCAGTAAAATCAGGCTTTTTCGGCTTTTGGTGTAAAATGCTGTAAAGCGTTATAAAAGCTGTTTGGGGTAAACTTAGGGGTCAAAATCAGCGTTGCTTTTTGTCGTTTTCTATGCTATTCTGTCTGTGGCGCTACCAGTCAACGGCGGCGGTTGGCCCCTATCACGGGGGCAGCTTCTTGTCCCCTGATCTCGCGAAAGGGGGGCTGCCCATGAGTACATCCGAAGTCTTAGAGCTTTGTCTTGTTATCATTGGTATTTGCAGCCTGTTCATTCAGGCAAAAAAGAAGTAACCGCCCGGCCTCACAAGCAAGCGGTTACTTCGTAACTAAAGCAAGGGGCTAACCGTCTGCCGGTAGCGCCTCTTTCTATTTTTATTATAGCAAGTTATTTCGCGGTGTCAAGTGCCACTCTGCCTTGATCTCGAATTGAAGAGCACATTTTGCGCTTACACTGCAAATATGCAGCAAGAGCGGAGGGCGATCCCTCCGCTCTTCTGTTATGCCTCTCTTTGCCCCTCAGAGGCCGCAGGAGCGCTTTCATCGCGCTCTATGGCTTCGTCTATGGCTCGGTTGATAAAGCCGTTTACGCTCTCGCTGCGGGCTTCTGCGTGGGTCTTGACAATATCTTTCTTACCTTTCGGAACAATAAGGCTAATTCGATCATAAGCCTTTGCCATATATCGGTTAATACTTTCGGGGCTGTTTTTTCCCCCCATAGAATCACCTCCGGTTTTATGATACTACATTTGCATATATAAGTATATATGCAAATGCCACAAAAGCATATATGAAAATTTGTGCACATTGCTTCTTGCATATATGAGCATATATGCTATAATGCAAGAATGGCAGACGTGCAATAGTTTATCAGCCACCGCAACTTAGGAAAGGAGGGATTAAGATGAAGCTGCGGGAAATGTCCGTCGAGTACCAGGAGGCGGCACAGATCATCAGCGACAAGATCAAACTGTTGAAGCCGGGGCGACCGGCAAACGATCCGGAGCTGAATGCTCTGTATAAGCTCCGCAGCGAAATACGAAAGGTCGGTGAAATTTGCGAAAATTACTATGAGAAAGGATACTGGAGAGATGATCGATTCTGCTTTACCGTATCGAAACAGCGAAGACGTCGGGTCGTTACAGGAGTACCTAAAAGACACCGCGAGTACGAACGACGAAGCCTTGCTGCGGGCGAAAAACGTATTGAGCAAAGCGATACAGACCGAATTGACGGCCAAACAGCAGGAATACTTGTTGATGCAATTCTGCGATGGTCTGACGGTAACAGAGATCAGCCGACGCTGCGGCGTGGACAAATCAGTTGTAAGCCGGACAATTAGCCGTGCAAAGCGGAGACTGTATCACTGCATCAAATATGCGATGCTCTAAGCAGGAAAAAGCCCTCTGCATCCTCGCCGACCAAAGCCAGATGCAGAGAGCCACCAACCACCACAGGGAGGCCGGTATCGGTATTATACCGACCTCCCGCAGAAAAGACAAGGAGGAAAATATGGGTTATTTATCTGAGCTTACTGCACATGAGCGTTTAACTGTTGACAATGCAACGCTTGACATGTTTACCGCTTTCGAAAGCGGATCAGACTTGATCTATGATATTTGGGAGCAGTATTTTTCTGATAGGGAGCAAAAAAATATCGAATCGAGAGACTTAGAATTCATTGGTCGCATCCTGTATTCTGTCTACGATAGAATGGCAGACGCCATCCGCGACTATCACTTGATGCTTGGGCACTATGACGAGCTTACCGTGCAATGCTTTTTAGAAACAGCGAAACGCGCTCAACTGACGGCAGACGCCGCAAAAGCAAGGGAACACGCCCAGAAAGAAATGCGATCCGCAACTTATGATCTCAACGATGCAGATGCAATTAAACTTCTGACAGGTAAGGGGGCAAGCGCATGAAGCTCCTATACTGCGCCCGCTGCGATACGCCGCTTATGAACGCAGCCACGGTGCACATCTGCCCGACCTGCGGGGCTGTGTACCGTCAGCATGGGACGCGCTTCACCTTTGCCGCCGACCTGTCCGGCGCGTACATCAAAGAGTTTATGAACAGTCTGGAGGTAACCGCATGAACGATGACGATAGATATTTCCCTTGTATACCGACACCGGTCGGCATGGTCCCATTTATCGGCTTCACCATGAGCGTTGAGCGTGAGAAGGAGCTGTTTGGGAGGAAGGAAGAGGAAAGCAAAACCTGATCAGATAGTGCAAAGCCCCACCGGAGCGCTCCGGCGGGGCTTCCTGCTTTATAGGAGATAGAAAATGGCACTAACACACTCTACACGCTACAGTACCTCGCAGCGCTGCCTGCCGCTGTACTTCGGGCAGGACTTCGCAAGGGAACAAAGGATAGGCAATCCCGCCGCCCTTGCCGCCTGCTGCCGGTCTTTCTCCGGCTGGTAGCCCTTGTATCGCTGCCTCCCTTTTATGCTATTTGCGGATTTGCAATCGGTGTACCGTTAGCGGATGCGTAGCTAACAAGATCGTCGAATATAAAGGATGCAATCTTGCTGCCATCCGGCAAGACAAGATTTGCAAGCAAGTTTATTGTCTGCGCCGGACTGTTCGAAATTCCATTGATAACAGCCGCACTCGACCGCCCGACGCCGGAATCGGCAAAGCCAACCGTCGCCGTGCCGAAGTCCAGCCCATTCTTGACGCGACCGCTCACGCTGCTCACGCCGCGCATTAGCTCCGGCAGGCCGTCGCTCAGTCCTTCCGCGCCGCCCTCCATCACATAGCGAAACACGCCGCGCGACCATTTCGATGGCGAGTGCTCATCAAAGCCGTCCTTTCCGGTAAACCATCCCTTGATGGTATCCACAACGCCGGCCACTTTGCCCTTGAGCCATTCCACCTTGTCGGTGATGCCGTCCCAAAGCCCCATGAGGAGGTTTCTTCCCACCTCTTTCATCTGCTCCGGAATGCTGTGGAACCAGTCAAGCGCCGTCTGCGCCGCATTCGGGATAGTCTCGGTGAAAAACGTTTTGATCGCCGCGACTGCGCCGGAAATGGTTTCTTTGATTTTCTCCCATGCGGAGATGACCGCATTTCGGAAATCCTCATTTGTATTCCATAGGACAACGATCGCGGCGACCAATGCACCAACAACCGCAATAACCGCTCCAATTGGGTTTGCAGTCAAGGCTGCATTCAAAGCTATCTGCCCTTTTGTCATTGCCGCCTGCGCAAGCTGTGCCAGCGTCATTTTTCCTGTAAGTAACGCAACGATCGTTTCTCCAACGGTCATTGTACCGTTTAATGCGGCTTGCGCCAGCGTCGTATCTTTCAGGCCCATTGTTAAAAGAGAGATAGCTACCTGCGCATTCTGGAACCCCTGCACAAGATGCTGAATCTCCATACCGGCCTTGAGGGATGCAAAGGCACCTGCTGCAACAGCAATGATCGGCGCGAGCGTTTCAATCGTATCTGCCAATGCAGTAACGGCGTTGACTGCCGTATCAAAGCTCTGTGTAATGGCGTTGGCGACCTTTTCCCAATCTACCTTTGCTGTAAAATTCTGCACAGCGACCGTGGCATTTTGAAGCATCGGCGTTACGGAATCAAGAATGGGTTCACCAAATGCGGCCTTGAGCTGACGCCATGATTCTTTTAGGTTTCCGAGAACATTTTCCCATCCGTCTGCTTCGCGAGCTGCCTGCCCCATTGCGCCAGATAGCCTCTGCGAATCCTCAACCATCTTCAAAAGCGTTTCCTGCTTCTGAAGCTCGGAAAGATTGTTATACTTCTGCCCGAACAGCTCCATTGCCGCCGCATTTCTCGTCGTTTCCGTCGCAGAAAGGCCGAGAGCTGCATCATTGGCAAAGTTGCCTTTTAAAAACGATTGCAGCGTTTCTGTAGCTTGCTCAACCGAAGTATCATAATAAGCCGCGCTATCTGCCGCGGCCTGCAAAGCGCGTTCCATCAGGTTCATGCTTTCTACCGCATCGCCGCCGGAAGACCGGGCAAACGCATAGATTTTGCTACCGAGCGTATTGAGGCGGGTTTGCAAGATGCCGGATTCCTCCGCAACGCGGCCAATTGCTTTTGTAGCGGTGTTCTGCATATCTCCGAAGGTCTGTTCAAAAGCGCTTGCCTCTGCCCTCACCTCAGCGGCGGTATCTACACCGACCGCGGTTAACGCTGTTCCGACTGTGGTAACAACTGCGCCAATTTTTGAAGCCGTCTTTATCACAGAGCCGACGTTGTTTTTGACCTTTTCGAACGAGGACGTTATTTTATTTAGGCCGCTGTCAACACCGCTGTCATCAACCGTGATTTTGACGGCAAGGTCAAGTAAATTCATTTTGCCACTTCCTTTCCGAAGGTGTATCCCTTGTCATACATTGTTTGCGCAAAAACGACAACACCGTAAGCAGGTGTCCCCGGCTGTATTTCTTCCGGGAAAGGAGGAGCCTGCCGCGGCTTTCCGGTGGCCCCGTCCTCGTAGCCCATATCAAATGCAGTCAGAACATTACTGCTCATGACCTTTAGATATTTGCGCGCCCAAGCTTTACTTTTTGCCTTGTGTTTCATTTGCTCGCCTCTTTTCAAGCTGGATACCGATAGAAACCATTACAGCCCCTGCAAGTGCCCCAAAGAATATACCGACGGCAAACACCGCCGCGCCGCAAAGAATCAGTCCCATATAGTGCTACCCCTTTTCAAAAGTTCTCGACATTAACCGTTGCTGTTTGTTACATAACGATACGGAGATTCTGTGCCGTCCCAATCATGTACGGCGGCGGGGGTAATGGTGGCGAGCTTGCCGGGGGCGCTCCAAATGCCGAAATACGCGCTATCGGAAAGCGCGGAATTTGCATAGCGCTCCATCATGTCGGCGGCATCGTTCAGATCTTTTTCGCTGAAGTATGGGCGCTCAATCACAATGCCGTCTTTCAGCGAGCGCCGCCATGCAAGCTCCATCATGGTATGATTGTTTGCAGCCTTTGCAGCGTCGAACATTCGCGTCAGATCGGCCTTGTTCAGCTCCACGCCGCTTTCGAGCAGTCTCGCGTCTAAGGTCAATTCGTCGCCTTTCAAGATGTAGCGCTCCGCAATCTGCTTGCGGAAATCATCGACGGTGGTTTTGATCGCTTTGTGAGCTGCAAGAATTTCCGCGTCCGTCTTTGCCTTTACGGGTGCGAATTTTTCAGCATAGACGGCGGGCGAGTAATAGCCGCTCCACTTGCGTTCAAAGGCTGCGGCTTCTTCCTGCGCTGCGGCAATCGCGGCGCGGCTGCTGGCAACGGTGTTTTTAAGGTCGTTTACAAAAGACATAATTTTTCCCTTTCTGCGGTCTTTCCCGCCGTCATAGTTCTAAAATGGATTTGCAGTCAGCCAATGCTTTCCGCGCTTCTGCCTCGGTTGCAAAGATTGACTTTTTGTGAATTGTGCTTGCGCTGAACGCCATCCACGAATCAGATAGGCGAATCAAAATACCACCATTAGGCCGCTGTGCGTCCATTTGCTTCTGCAATGCCTCGATGCGGGCTTTAATACTGCTGTTGTTCATGTGTCTATTCCCTTAAAGGTCGATAATGATAACGCATTCGCAGTCTGATAAATAATCTCGCGCCGCCTGTTCCGTCTGAAACACCTTTGCGGGGCTTTGTGGCGCTCTGCAAGCCGCCCACGTGCCATTTTCAAGCAAGGTCATGAGTGCTGCGCCCTCTTGCTTCTGCGCTGCAATCGCCTGTAAAGAGGCAATGCGGGCTTTAATTCCGCTATTCAAGGGCTTTACCTCCGATCTCGTCACTCTTCAATTCCGGCAGGGTCAACCGCCCTTTCTCTACCGCTTCGTCAATAAGCTGGTAAAGGCTCAAGCTCAACTGATCTACGCCCACCGGGTGCGGATAAAGGACAATGCGCCGCCCGTCATGGGTATATGCGCCGTGCTGCATCAGGTAGTTAAAAGGATCTTCTTTTGTGAAATACTCGCCGCCGCCCTCGACGATGAAGACCGTCTCATCGGCTGACAGCGACCTGAGGTATTCCCGCAGCGCCGCAAGGCGGATATCAAAATTTTTCTTCATCGCTGTTCCTGCTCCCTTCGCCATGCTTCAAGCTCGTCAAGCTGCTGCATGATGTCTGTGAGTTCTGTGTATTTCACCGTCTGACGTAAAATCTCTGCCGCGGCACTCACGCGGGTCTGTGCGGGCGCGTCTGCATCCTGCATGATCGTCGCCAACGTGTCCGCCGCGGCGTGCGCCCGCTCCTGCAACACATTTCGCGCCGCTTCGGTTCGCTCTCGCCGTGCCTCGCTATACTTCCGCATAAACTCCGCGTCACGTTTTCGGCGATAGATCGTCTGCTCGTTGATATCGAGCTTTGCCGTCGCGCTCCGCACCGTCGCGGAGATCAGCAGCGCGTCAATAATAGTCTCATCTCGAATTTTCTTTGACAAAGTTTGAAATGCCCCCTTTCCGGCCTTGTTTTATCTGACATTTACTCATAAAATGGTCTCAAGCTCCGGCTAATGCTCGGATGCCGCAGGTGCCGCAATGCGGCGGCATGGGTCCTGTGGTCTACGGCCTGCTCGTGCCAGAACTCGGCAACTATGGCGTCACGCTCGTGCTGTGGTAATTGGTCGAGGGCTGCATATACCGCATTTTTCAGTTCGCGTTCCTCGACCTCTTCAAAGCCCGCCTCCGCCACAGGATCAGGGATCGTATCCGCAACGGTGAAATCACCGTCGCCGTCAGCGTCCAACGGCATATCAAGCGATACACGATTCCGGTTGAAGAGTGGGTCTTCTTTGTCTCGCCTGGTTCGCATCCCGCAAGCTGCTGTAAAGCTTGATTTGAGCTTGAAATCGAACATGGTAAGGAATACCCCTCGCTCCGGTTTCCACGCTGTCAGCGCTTCTATAAGGGCAAGAAAGGCCGCCTGCATGAGGTCACTTTCTTCGATGCCCGCGCTCTCACGAAATGCCCGTGTCCATCGTCCGGCCTGCTGTGAGGCAAACCGCTCGACCGCTGCCCATAGCGTCAAAATGTCTGTTTTTCCGTCTCGCACATCTGCTGCGAGTTGGTTTGTCCGCTCGCTCTGTGTGACAAGTGAAACCACTTGCATATTGTGCCCTCCTGTGGTAAAATCAGAATTGACAAGTTCAGGTTTACCACAGGTCGCTCTCCCCAGTTTTGGGGAGGGCTTTTTCATAGCCGGAAATGTTTGTTTAGGCGACGCTCGAAAGGATCACGGTCGTCGGCAGGTAAGTGAGGGACAATGAGATGCTGCAGTTCGTCGCGCTGGCGGTAGCGGTCGATTTTCCTGCGCATTGGTCTCGTTGCTGATAAGATGTTGATTGCCACTTGAAAAGTCATAACTTCACCTCATATCAAAATTGAAAGTTAGCTTTTCCTCCTCCCCGGCAATGCTCTTGTGGATCAAGTCGGCAACAGTTTGCTCGCCGTGCCGCTTTGCATGGGCACGAATCGCAAGAACCAAATGCTGAAGCTCCTGATTCCGGTACTTTTCGCCTCGACCGGCCTTGTAAAACAGCCACCGCTCGAATGCCCTGTATAGCTGGTCTCCAAAGCCGGTTGCGATCTGCGGCGGGATTTTTAGGCTCATGTGCCATCCTCCAAAAATCCGCCGCGCCGCGACTTTTTTTCCGGCTCTTGGTACGGTTCGGAAAGCTCGGTAAACCGTTGATGTTCTCCATCAAAGCGCATCTGTATTACGCCCTGACGTCCCCGACGATTCTTTGCCACAGAAACGCCAACTGTGCCGAATTCGTCGATTTTCCAGAGGAACAAGACCTTCGAGCCGTTTTGCTCTAACTCACCTGAATCTCGCAGAGAAAGCAGCGTCGGACGCTCGGTATCGCTTACGCCGCGGTTAAGCTGCGCCGCTGCGACGATAGGAATTTGCAGCTCGGAAGCAAGATTTTTCAGGTCTCGGCTGATCTGCCCCAATTCGAGGTTGCGGCTGTCAGCTCTGCGGTCTGCCTGCATCAGGCCAAGATAATCGATGACGATTAGCCGCAGGTTTTGAATAGTCGCCGCCGCGCCTCGGATTTTGCTCACCGTCGCAGCTGGCTTGTCCCAGAAGTGAAGCGGTAGGCGCTCAAGACGTGTAGATGCAGCGGCGATGCTGTCCCAATTGCTCTCCACGTTTCGGTCAATGAGCTGATCCATCGTTGCGGCACTGCGTCGTGCAAGCAGGCGTTCCGTCAGCTCGGAAGCGGACATCTCGAGCGAAACAAAAAGCGTTTCGTTCCCTGCCCGTGCGGCACTCTCTGCAATGTCAAGCAGGAAAGCGGACTTTCCAACGCCGGGCCGCGCGCCAATGATAACGAGTTGTCCCGCCTCAAAACCTTTGAGTTTGCTGTCCAGTAAGGGGAAGCCTGTGTTAATCCGCTGTGTTTCCCTCGCCGATAGTTGCGACATGGTTTCGATAAGGGCCTGCGAGATCGTTTTCAGTCGCCCGCCTGTGCTGTTAAGTAAGTGCGCCTTACAGACTTCGGCAACCGCGGCGGCTGGATTTTCTTCATCAAGGGCTGCAAGCACGCCATCGCGTAACCGCTTTTCCGCTGCGTGCCTATGTAGCAGGCGGGCGTATTCCTCGGCGTTGGCAAGGGTAGGTGTCGCGTCGATGCAATCAGCAAGAAACCGTCGTGGATCGTCCACAACGCTGCGGAGACCATCGGCGGCAATGTTGGCGTCGAACGCCTTACCGCGTGATACTGCGCTGTCCGCAGCGTCAAAGACAGCAGCGCAGGCGGGAACGGAGAAGTCCTCGACGCTCACGATCTGTCGGAGCTGCAAGACCCGTTTGGGTTCAAGACAGACCGTCGCAGTCAAGGAATATTCGAGAGAAGAAGTGTCATGCATCACGTGCCGCCACCCCCCATTTTTGCCAGGAGCTGCGTGTATTGTTTTCTGAATTTGCCCCCTGACAGGATGTTGCTCTGCCAAAACGGATCGGACTGTGAAAACTGCAAAACCTCGTTGATGCTCTCCCAGTCGTGCTTGTCCAGCCGATGGCACTTGTCGAAGTCCGCCGCCCAATTCTGCAAGGTCGTTTCTGAATGCGGCGTGCAATTCGGCAAGCGCTCCTCAATCTGATCCGCGAGCCAGCGCGCAGCACGGTACGGAAGTGAGTCGGGCTCAAAAACCTGCTTCGGTTTCTTCGTTCCGGTGGAAGGCGGAACAAGAGAATTAGTTGTAGTTGAAGTTGTAGTTGGCATTGAACGCATCCCTTCGTATCCGTTAGTATGCGTCGGTATGCGTTCGCATCCGTTTGGATACTCTGTGTTCTCCGTTACGTTTCCTCATCGAGCATTCGCAGATTCCTGTGCCTTTTCGCATCGCTTCTTGTAACGTTCGGCATCAGCGTCTATCTTCGGTTGAATGAAGTTCCATGCAACTGTCAACATAGAATCGTCAAACTGCGGAACAACGCCAATCTCCCCATAAGACAAAATTGAATCGAATAGAAGACCTTTCTGCTCAAGGGATAGAGCTTTCAAACATTGGCGTAAATCAAAATATAACATCACGCCGGGACGTTTTTTACTTGCCACAAATCAGCTCACCTTTCCTGTGCCTTTGCCCACTCAATTAAATCGCTGGCAACAATGCGCGTACAACCGCCGATTTTGACCGCAGGAAAACCAGCGACACGACTCCACTTGTAGATAGTCGGGCGTGATACGCTTAGAAGCCTCGCGGCTTCGGTGACAGTGATTAAGATGCGATCCATATTTTCCCCTCCTTACAAATTCGAGTTGACAAAACTGAAAAACTTGATACAATATCATTAAATCTCAAATTTCTTGTCACTTGCATTATACACATGAAGTGCTTGCTTGGCAAGTTATTTGAGTCAATATATCTAAACAACAAGAAAATCATTCTTTTTGGAGCATAGCAATATGGAACAAATGTTTTTTCCGGTCACACAAAAGAAAGCAAGTCAAACGGGCACGGCAAGGTCATCCGCTGCAAATAAAAACGCCCTTTTCCCGACGCAACTGCGTAAATTACGAAAGGAAAAAGGCGTATCACAGGATGAGCTATCTAAAATACTCGGCGTATCAAAGTCTACACTTGGGCTATGGGAAACAGGCGATACCCTACCAGACGCAAGATCACTGCATGATTTAGCCGTTTACTATGGCGTAAGTGCAGATTATCTTCTCGGATTATCCGATGTACAAACTGCCAATATGGACGTAAAAGCAATCTGTGAATACACCGGCTTAACAGAAAAGGCACTTTCTTTCTTTCATGATGGAATTGCCGACAGAGATGAAAATGGGGTTTATCCGGCTGGTTTTACAGATGACATGTATTCTCCTAAGAAGCTGATTAACGATATATTTGAATGCGATATCATTGATCCTTTTTTTGCTATAGTAGAGTTTTGCGATGGAATGAATGATGCTGTTGAGCCAGATTCAAATCTAAGAGTTATAAGCGATGTTATTTCAGATGACGAAGGAAACTGTCGAGGGCGAGGTATAGCCCATCTTACATTTAAGCAATTTGCTGAACTTAAAATTGAACATGCAAAATCAACATTTTCGGACTTGTTGAGCAGTCTTTATTGGAAGTATCTCGAAAAATTCAAGTAAATGTAACGCTGTCAACAACATCAGGAGATAAATTATGGAAACATATCTTGCGTATTTTGATGAAACCGGCGATGATGGTTTGATAAAATATTCTTCGGACCATTTTGTTCTTACAAGCCTCTATATGCCATCTTCTAAGTGGCAAGAAAATTATGACGCTCTCCGTCTTATGCGTCGTGGATTACGCGATGATTTTGGCTTACATGTTACAGAGGAATTCCATACTAAACAATTTTTAACTGATAAAAATCCTTATCGCGCCTACAGTTGGACATCTGAGCAAAAGCAAGAAATTCTCAAGCGTTATACGATTACGTTGGCCTCGTTAGATATGCAGTGTATGAATGTGGTTGTCGATAAAACGAAAGTAAAAAGTAATACTTACTCTGTACTGGAAAACGCATTAACATACAGCGTACAACGTATTGAAAACGATAGTGCCGGCCGTTGGAAATATATTATATTATCTGACAAAGGGCGCGTTAGTGTTATGAGTCACACAGCGCGAAAAATCCGCGCCTTCAATCCAGTACCATCGATGTTTGGTTTTGATTACCGTAACCAGCCAATCAAAAACATGGTAGAAGATATTCTCGAAAAAGATTCTAAAGAATCATACTTTATTCAATCTGCAGATTTCATTTCTTATTTTTCTCATCTTTATTTTCTTACACATGATAAACATCGGTGTACAAGGGGTACAAACAAGATAAAATAGAAATGAGGGGCGATAGAGCGGAAATGTCAGATTTTCCACTCTATCTGAACACGGTCG
>CDZG01049780.1_pt1 | contig 24610 bp, 20 predicted proteins | sample 557741 | NCBI WGS metagenome assembly CDZG01 (sample SAMEA3182086, study PRJEB8094) | gut metagenome | biome: human; feature: gut; material: Stool; isolation source: human stools | place: Canada | collected 2013-01-21
GCGGAGCGGAACTCCGGGATGGGCATGGCCTTGTGGTTGAGCTTGTTCTGCTTGATGATGGCGGACTCGATCGGCATGCCGTGGTTATCCCAGCCGGGGATGTAGGGGGTATAGTAGCCGCGCATGGCCGCGGAGCGGACCATGAAGTCCTTGATGCACTTGTTGAGCGCGTGGCCCATGTGCAGCGCGCCGTTGGAGAACGGAGGGCCGTCGTGCAGGGCGAAGAGGGGCTTGCCCTCGTTCTTCTTGAGCAGCTCGTTGTAAAGATCGAGCTCCTGCCAGTGCTTCAGCATGTCCGGCTCGCGCATCGGCAGACCGCCGCGCATCGGGAAGCCCGACTTGTTCATATTGAGTGTCTGTTTGTATTCCATAATTCCTCCTGAAAAAACAACGCGCCCTGAGCCAGAGCTCAGGGCGATAAATTACCGCGGTACCACCTGAATTCCCGCACGCGCACGCGCCTGCGGACACTCGTCTTCTGTAACGGGAAGTCCCGTCCGGGCTTACTTGGGAAGCTCCCGTTCGCCCCGGCTGCTCCAAGGGGATCTTCGGGGCCCGTCACCGCTGCCTTACACCGCCCGGCAGCTCTCTTTGCGTCTCAGAAGCCCGTACTTGTCCTTTTCATCGCATATTCCAGCTACAGTGTACCCACTTTTCCCGCGCTTGTCAAGAAATTATCGGGTGAAAATTCAATAATTGTTCAAATCTGAACGCCCGCCGTGCGATTGCAAACGACGGCCGCTTGTGGTATGCTTATGGGACACCACAGGCAGCTTTGTCCATTGCGCCCGCGCGCTTCGGCGGTGCTGCCCATAGAACTTGGAAGGATGGAACACATCATGGACGAAAAGACCAGCAGCGCCCCCATGCAGGAAGACCCGCAGAAGGGCGAAGAGCTTTCCTTTACCATCACCGGCGAAGACGCCGAGGCGCAGGACGCGCTGAACGCGAAGAAGCCGGAGCCGCAGCAGAAGAAAAAGTCCCCCCTGCCGTGGATCCTCGGCGCGGCAGCCGTGATCATCGCCGCAGCGTTCGTGCTGATCCTGACGATCAAGCCCAGCCAGACGACGCCCGACGCCGACCAGCCCGGCGACGCCACGATCTCCGAGCCCGCCGATACCCCGGACGATGCCCAGCCGGACGACCAGACGCCCGGCGCGGAGGATGAGACCAACGGCCAGACCGGCGAGGAAGACACCCAGACCGGCGGCAACGGCGTGAGCTACACCGTAGATGCCGAGGCCCTGACCGACGAGGTCCTGGACCTTGAGGTCGCAAGCTGCGGCGACGACCGGCTGACGAACCGGGATCTGCCGTATTACTACTGGCAGCAGTACTATTCCTTCGCCAGCACCTACAGCTCCTACGCCGCCTATCTCATCGACACCACCAAGCCCTTTGACCAGCAGATGTGCATCTTTGACGACACGCTCACCTGGCAGCAGTATTTCCTGCAGGGCGCCGTCAGCACCTACAAGAGCGTCTCCGCCCTCTGGCAGGACGCGCGGCTGAGCGGCTTCCAGCTCGGCGAGGAGGATCAGGGCTATCTCGACGGCCTGAGCAATACCGTCACCGTCTCTGCGGCAAGCTACGGCTACGAAAGCGCCGACGCCTATCTGCAGACGGCCTATGGCCCGGCCGCGACCATGACCGGCTACCACGATTTTGTCGAGCGCTATCTGACGGCGTCCGCCTACCTGCAGGCGCTCGTCGAGGCGAAGACCTACACCGAGGCCGACATCAGCGCCTATTTTGATGAGAACGCCGACACCTACGCCGCCAGCTCGATCGAAAAGAGCGACGTCAACATGGTGAACGTGCGCCACATCCTCATCGTCCCCGAGGAGAAGAACGACGACGGCACCTACACCGACGCGGCCTGGACCGCCGCGGAGCAGAAGGCGCAGTCCCTGCTCGACGAGTGGAAGGCCGGCGAGCATACCGAGGATTCCTTCGCCTTCCTGGCTGCGGAAAACTCCGCCGATACCGGCAGCGCCTCCAACGGCGGGCTGTATGAGGAGGTCTATCCCGGCCAGATGGTCGACGCGTTCGACGCCTGGTGCTTCGACGCCGCCCGCCAGCCCGGCGACACCGGCATCGTGAAGACCGAGTACGGCTATCACGTCATGTACTTCTCGTCCGTCTGCGAGCATCCGTACTGGTATGTCCGCGCCGAGAGCGATTATCTCAACAAGCTCTCTGCCGACGTCTCGGAGGAGGCCTCCGCGAAGTTCGAGTCGGCCGAAAGCGTGCAGAACGCAGCGCTCGCAGATATCCTGCAGAACTGAGCGGCCCGCCGGGAGGTCCTTCCGCATGAAGCGATTACTGTTTTTCATCAACCCGAACGCCGGCCACGCGGAGATCCGCGGCACGCTCATGGAGGTGCTGGAGATCTTCTCCGCGGGCGGCTATGAGGTCACGGTCCATATGACCACCGGCCCGCGCGATCTGACGCGCCAGATCGCCGCGCGCGGCGCGCAGTACGACCTGATCGTCTGCACCGGCGGCGACGGGACGCTCAATGAGGCGGTCTCCGGTCTCATGGCCCTGCCGTATGAAAAGCGGCCGAAGCTTGGCTATATCCCCGGCGGCACCGTCAACGACGTGGCCTCCACGCTCGGGCTGTCCAAGGATACCGTCCGGGCGGCGCAGGAGATCATGGACGGGCATCCGTTCCCGCTGGACATCGGCTCGTTCGGGCCGGACCGGTTCTTCACCTATGTGGCGGCCTTCGGCATCTTCACCGACGTGCCGTATGAGACCCCGCAGGAGGATAAGCGCATCTGGGGCCGTCTTGCCTACATCATGAACGGCGCGGGCGCGCTCGGCCGGCTCAAGCCCACGCACGTGCGCGTGTATTATGACGATCATCAGGAGGAGGCCGACGTGCTCGTCGGCCTCGTGACCAGCACGACCTCCGTCGGCGGGTTCAAGACCACGCGGGATCTCGGCATCTCGCTCAACGACGGCCTGTATGAGATGATCCTGGTCCGCGCGACAAAAAATCTGGCGGAGTTCAATCTGGCCGCGACTCGCGCGCTGCGGCTGGACTTCGACAACGATTCGTTCATCTCCGCACAGACGGGCGCGCTGCGGTTCGAATTCGACGAGCCGGTCGCCTGGACCGTCGACGGAGAATTCGGCGGCAGCGTCACGGAAGTGGAGATCCACAACGAGCGCCGCGCCATCGATATCATCGTGCCCTGAAGGGGCGGGAGGCAGATCATGCACATCCGATTTGCGGACCCCGGCGACGCCGCGGCCTGTCTTGCCGTCTACGCGCAGTATATCGATACGTCCATCACCTTTGAGACGGTCCTGCCGTCCGAGGCGGAGTTTTCCGGCCGCATCCGGAGCTACGGCGCGGTCTATCCCTGGCTGATCGCGGAGGAGGACGGGCACGTCCTGGCCTACGCCTACGCCCACCGCGCGCAGGAGCGCGCGGCCTACGGCTGGAACGCGGAGCTGTCGGTCTACGTCAGCCGCGACGCGGCCGGGCGCGGGCTCGGCACGAAGCTCTATACCGTCCTTCTCGCGCTGCTGCAGAAGCAGGGCATGCGCACGGCCTACGGCGTCGTGACCATGCCGAACGATGCCAGCAGCGCCCTGCACCAAAAGCTCGGCTTCCGCACGCTCGGTACCTACCGCAATACCGGCTACAAAAACGGCCGCTGGCGCGATGTGGTCTGGTTTGAGAAGCCCATCGGCTCGTTCACGGACGAGCCGCAGCCCCTCATCCCCATCCCCCAGCTCCCGGACGCCGCCGCCATCCTCGCAGCCGCCAACACATAAACCGACAACCGCCCCGCGCCGCCAAAAGCAGCGCGGGGCGCGGCGCTTTCGGCAGGGAAAACACCGGAATCAGCAGGAGGCAACACAGAGTTGCTCCCGATGCAACCAATATGTGGTTTACTTTTGACAGAATATTCATGTAAAATCAGGAGTGTGAAGGGTATGACGCTCAGAGAAAAACTGATCGTATCAAGAAACAAGGCCGGACTCTCGCAAATGGAGCTGGCCAATCAGCTCGGTGTATCCCGGCAGGCGGTCTCCCGCTGGGAAAGCGGAGACACAACGCCGTCCGTGGACAAGCTGAAGACGCTGGCAAGGATCTACGGCGTATCGCTGGACTGGCTGTGCAGCGATACCGCAGACGGGGAACCCCCTGAAGCAGCAAAGCCCGAAGCAGACAGAAACCCGGACGAGGCCCCCGCGGGAAAGGAAGGTGAGAAAAAACAGAAAATCAGGGCCATCGCGATCGCACTGGCGATCGTCGTGATCGCCTTCATCTGTGTATGGTTTGCAGCAAGAAATATGAGTAACGAAGCAGACAGCACACAAATTGAAGATATGGAACATGAAGAAATCGATATTCCAGATCAGGATGAAAGCGGATTTGATTTTGAGTGGAAAGATTAACAAGCAATTAATTCACCATGAACAAAACGAAAAAACAGTACTGACGATGCTGGCGATTGCAGGGGCGGTTTTGCTGTGGCTGCTAAGCTACAAAGGAGCGCCGCTCGAGGAAGTCTAAAAAGTATAGCAAGGATCATCGTGGTTTTTTTGCTGCTCACGCTTATAAATATAAAGAAAAAAGATAGAACGTGAGCGCGAAAATAAGGCCAGATGAAATATTTGATGATTGGCAGTACGATTGAAAGGAGATACTCAATGAAAACGCACCTTCGTATTTTATCGAGTAAAAATGGGAGAGTTAGAAGCGCCATTGTAAGGCATCTTCTTTTAGCAGCAATGCTGAGCGGGATGCTTATGATGCTTTGCTGTGCTGCGTCGGCAAATGACGAGCCTGTGCTCAGCCCGTGGGCGAAGGAGGAGGCATTCGCGGCGGAGGAGGCGGGGATCCTTCCGGACGCTCTGCATGGCGATCTGAGGGGCGCGGGAAATCGCGGACAGGCGGTCTGGTATCTCGTGAAGCTCACGGAGACGGTTTTGCAAAAGGAACTGCCGAATACCGCGGAAGGTGTATTTCCAGACATGGAAAATACATTCTTCGAAGAAAAGGCGGAAAAAGCCTATTCCGCGGGGATCGTGACCGGCTATGCCGACGGGAGCTTTGGCGCGGGAAATCATATCAGGCGCGAGGAATACGCGGCGATGCTGTATCGGCTGTTTCAGTATCTGGAGCGGGAAACGGGGAAACAACTGCTCCCGGATGATCTGCAGACGCGGCCGTATGCAGACGAAAAAGAAATCTCCGCATGGGCACTCGATGCCGTACATGCACTGTCCGTGATGGGCATTCTGGGCGGAGACAGCCGCGGAGACTTTTGCCCCGACAAAAATGTCAGCTTGGAGCAAATGATTGTGCTGTCCTACCGTTGCTGGAAATACTGCACAGATAAAAGCTGAGGAACAGAGCATGATCGCCTGCCTCGATAGACACTGATCGAAGCAGAGATACCTGCGTTCAACAGGTATCTCTGCTTTTGATATGCAGGAACCGCTTGTGATTTTCAACAGAAAATCAGAAAAAATTTGTTGCTTTTCGATATGGATTTTTCGGGCGGCACTGCTATACTGTGTGCATGGGAAATGCCCCACAAAAACCCATAAAAAGAGAAAAACAGGGAGGAAACATCTATGACTGGCATTGGATTGATCATTGTCTTCATTCTTGCCATCGCACTGATGATCTTCTGCATCAGCAAGCTGAAGATCCATCCGTTCCTCGCGATCATGGCCATTTCTCTGGTATTCGGCCTGATCGCCGGTATTCCGCTGGTCAACACCACGGACGCCGACGGCAATACCATCAGCGGCATTGCCAACGTCATCGGCGCCGGCTTCTCGGGCACGTTCTCGAGCATCGGCATCGTGATCATCTTCGGCGCTCTGGTCGGTACGCTGCTTGAGAGCACCGGCGCGGCGCTCAAAATGGCCGACTGCGTGGTCAAGCTCGTCGGCAAAAAGCATCCGGAGCTTGCCATCGAGCTCATGGGCTGGATCGTCTCCATCCCCGTGTTCTGTGACAGCGGCTTCGTCGTTCTGAACCCCATCCGCAAGGCTATGGCCCGCCGGACCGGCGCGTCGAGCGTCGCGATGTCCGTCGCACTGTCCATGGGCCTGTACATCAGCCACTGCTTCATCCCGCCCACACCCGGCCCCATCGCGGCTGCCGGTACGCTGGGCTGCGGCGATAATCTGCTGCTGGTCATGGGCCTCGGCGCTCTGTGCTCCATCCCGCCGCTGGTCGCGGGCTACTTCTTCGCAAAGTACATCGGCAAGAAGGTCAAGGCTGCCGACGACATCGTCGCGGACGGCGACGTCAAGACCTATGAGCAGCTCGTGGCCGAGTTCGGCAAGCTGCCGAGCGGCTGGCTCGCATTTGCGCCGATCGTCCTCCCCATCATCCTGATGGGCCTGGCCTCCGCGTTCTCCATGGCGGGCGTCAAGGCGGATTTCATCAGCTTCCTCGGCGCGCCGATCATCGCCCTGGCTGTCGGCTGCATCATCGCCATCATCAGCCTCTTTGCCGCCAATAAGGGCAAGGACTTCTACAAGCTCACCGACGACACGCTGAAGACCGTCGGCCCCATCCTGTTCGTCACCGCTGCCGGCGGCGTGCTGGGCAAGGTCATCGCGTCCTCCGACATGGTCAACTTCATCAAGGCCAACGCGGAGATCTTCGAGAGCATCGGCATCTTCTTCCCGTTCCTGCTGGCCGCCATCCTCAAATCCGCGCAGGGCTCCTCTACCGTCGCCATCACCACCACGGCCGGTATCGTCGCGCCGCTGCTGCCGGTCCTGGGGCTGGATTCCCCGGCGCTGTCCTGCCTGACGGTCATCGCCATCGGCGCAGGCGCCATGACGGTGTCGCACGCGAACGACTCCTACTTCTGGGTCGTCACCAACTTCGGTGAGATGACCCCGCAGGACGGCTACAAGACGCAGACGCTCGGCACGCTCGTCATCGGCGTCGTGTCCATCATCGGCGTGTTTATCGTGTCCCTGTTCCTGCACTGATCGTTCTGATTCCCCGCAGGGGATGGGTTCGCCCATCCCCTGCTTTTTAACTTTTTTAACCCTGTTTTAACCCGGTTTTTAACCCTTTTCGTCCTTGCTTTTTCCCGGGATGCTTTTTATAATGGGGACAACTAATAGAATGCCCCTAAGCGAAGGAGGAACTATCATGCAAACTCTCAGACAAGACGCGCAGGCCATCATCGACAAGGCGCTGGCCGACGCGCTGCCGGATTCCGCCGTGCGCCGCGCGCTGGAGCAGTTTCAGAAGCCGGAGGGCCGGCTCGTCCTGATCGCTGCCGGCAAGGCTGCCTGGCAGATGGCCAAGGCCGCCTATGACGTGCTGGGCACGGCGATCACGAGCGGCGCAGTCATCACAAAATACGACCATGTCAAGGGCCCCATCGGTGCGCTGGAGCTGTTCGAGGCGGGCCACCCCGTGCCGGATGAGAATTCCTACCGCGCCACGAGCCGCGCGCTGGAGCTCGTCAGCGGGCTGAGCGAGCGGGATACCGTGCTGTTCCTGCTCTCGGGCGGCGGCTCTGCTCTGTTTGAAAGTCCGCTGGTCCCCGCGGAGGAGATGGCGGACGTCACGAAGCAGCTGCTCGCCTGCGGCGCGGACATCGTGGAGATGAACACACTGCGCAAGCGCCTCTCCGCGGTCAAGGGCGGCCGGTTCGCCGAGCGCTGCCTGCCCGCGAAGGTCTTCTCCATCGTGCTGTCCGACATTCTGGGCGATCCGCTGGATATGATCGCCTCCGGCCCGGCCTATCCCGATTCGTCGACCTGCGCACAGGCGCTGGAGGTGGTGCGAAAATACGGCCTGCGGCTCTCCGAGCGCGCGCTGGAGCTTCTGGCGCAGGAGACGCCGAAGACGCTCACGAACGTCGAGACCCACATCACCGGCAGCGTCCGCCAGCTCTGCGCCTCCGCCGAGCAGACGGCCCGGGCGCTCGGCTACACGCCCGTCATCCTGACGGCGAGCCTGCGCTGCACCGCGCGCGACGCGGGCAGTTTCCTGGCCTCCATCGCGCAGTGCCACCAGGACAGCAAAACCTCGCTCGCCTACATCGCCGGCGGCGAGACCGTCGTCCATCTGACCGGCCACGGTCTTGGCGGCCGCAATCAGGAGATCGCGCTTTCCGCCGCGCAGGAGATCGCCGGTCTGCGCGATACCGCCGTCTTCTCCTTTGGCTCCGACGGCACCGACGGCCCGACCGACGCCGCGGGCGGCTACTGCGACGGCGATACCTGCGCGGCGCTGGCGGCAAAGGGCATTTCGATCCCCGACGTGCTGCAGGATAACGACGCCTACCACGCGCTGCAGGCCTGCGGCGGTCTGATCCTGACCGGCCCGACCGGCACCAACGTCAACGACCTGTCCGTCCTGCTGATCCGCAGATAATACAAAAACCGCTGCCCTCGGGCAGCGGTTTTTTGCAGCACCGGGCGCGGAAAAGCTTCCCGCGCCCGGTTTTTCGTTATTCCTCTGCAAACAGTGGGACGAAGCGGAATGTCCGGCAGTCGACCAGACCGCGGTTGGTCAGCCGCAGCTCCGGCAGGCAGGCCAGCGGGACCAGCGCCATCGTCATATACGGCGAGTTGATCACGCAGCCCATCTGCTTCCACGCCGCGTCGAGCTTCGCGACCAGCTCCGCCATCTCGCGCACGGGCAGATCGTTCATCAGGCCCGCGATGGGCAGCGGCACCACCGCCAGCACCTTGCCGTCCGCGACCGCGCACATGCCGCCGCCGCATTCGACCAGCGTGTTGGCCGCCAGCGCCATATCCGCGTCGTTCGTGCCCGCGACCAGCAGATTGTGCGCGTCGTGAGAGACGGTCTGCGCCATCGCGCCCTTCTTGAAGCCGAAGCCCTTGAGGAAGCCGACGCCCTTCGTGCCCGTCTCGTGGTGGCGCTCAAAGACGACCATCTTCATGACGTCCTGCCCGGCGTCCGGCTCGACAAAGCCGTCCTTGACCGGCAGGTCGAGCAGCCGCTCGTAGTTGCCCACGCGGTTCGGGATGATCTCGATCACGCGGGTTTTGACCGTCTTGCCGGCCCCGGCCGGTGCGGCGATGCGGAAGCTCTCGGCCGTGATCGGGTGGCCGACGTGCATCGTGTGGAAGACGTGCTCCGGGAAGTTGGCGGGCCCGATCTCCACGCACATCTGCCCGTTTTCCGCCACGACGTCGCCGTCGATCATCGTCCGGGTGATGCGGATGTCCTGCAGATCGTCAAAGAACACGATGTCCGCGCACTTGCCCGGCGTGATGCTGCCCATCTCGTGGTCCATGCGGAAGCAGGTCGCAACGTTGATCGTCACATACTGGATCGCCTTGATGGGGTCGAGCCCCTCCTTGACGGCGCAGCGGACGATGTGGTCCAGATGGCCCTCGTTGATGAGCGTGTCCGGGTGCGTGTCGTCGGAGATCAGGCAGGCGAAGCGGTCGTCGATCCTGTTGTCCAGCACGGCCTTGATGATGACCGGCATATCGTGCCAGGCGCTGCCGTAGCGCATGAGCGCATACATGCCGTGGCGCATCTTCTCCAGCACGTCCTCGGCCCGGGTGGATTCATGACAGCAGCGGATGCCGGAGGCAATGTAGGCGTTCAGCGCCGCGCCGGTGTCGGGAATGGAGAAATGGCCGGTGATGATGTTGTCGGACTTCAGCGTCTCGGCCAGCTCTGCGTGGATGTTTTCCTCCGCGCCGATCACGTTCGGGAAGCTCATCATCTCGCCAAGACCCATAATGCCGTCCCAGGTCATCATCTCGCGGATATCGTCCGCGCGGATCGCCGCGCCGGTATCCTCAAACCCGGCGACCGCCGGCACGCAGGAGGGCGCGTTCGACATGGCCTTGAGCGGGGAGCGCTTCGCGTCCTCGATCATGATCCGGACGCCGTCCTTGCCGCAGACGTTGCAGATCTCATGCGGGTCCATGAAAATGCCGGTCGTGCCGCAGGGGACGACCGCCTTCGCGTATTCGCCCACGGAGATCATGGACGATTCCACGTGGATATGCCCGTCCATAAAGCCGGGCGCGATGTACTGGCTGCCCGCGTCGATGACCTTCGTCTCCGGCCCGATGCAGTGCGACGCGTCGCCCACGAGCGCAATGCGGCCCTCGGCGATCGCGACGTCGATGCCTTCCTGGATCTCCGCTGTGCAGACGTTGACCAGACGGGCGTTTTTGATGACCGTCTCCGCCTTCTGTACGCCCATGGCGACCCGCGCCATCGTACGCGTCACCTCATACAATGGCTTCTTGCAGAATTTGTTCAGCATGCTGGTTCCTCCTTCATCTTTGCAGGTCCGTAAATCCGGCCGCTGCTCCTGTGCAGGGATCTGATACCCCTACAGTACCACAGTCCATCCCCGATTGCAACGCCCCGCCGGAAAAGCCGCCGCAGAACCTGCGCAGAAACTTCAGATAGAATGAAGAAACATTTTACGTGACAGCCGCGGCTGGTATGCTATAATGTTCTTGATACAAAAACCGACAGTTAGGAGAATGACAGTGAAAGCATGGAAAGTGATCGGCAGATGCCTGTTGGTGCTGCTGTGTGTGGTTTTGGTGATCGCGATCGTCGGCATCGCGCAGTTTTTCCACCGGTCGGATCCGAAAAACGTGAAGCGGTACGACACGGACAACCCCTTCATCACCGGCGAAACGGCAATTTCGGCGCACCGCAGCGGCGCGGGCGATTATCCGGAGGAGACGCTGGCCGCGTTCCGCGGCTGCGTGGAAAATCCGGATTTTGCGGTGGATTATTTCGAATTTGACCTGCATATGACGGCGGACGACATTCTGGTGCTCTCGCACGACGCCACGCTGGACCGCGTGTCGGACGCACCGGCCGTATTCGGCGCGGAGAACGTCCTCGTCCGCGACAAGACGCTCTCAGAGCTCAAGCAGCTGAACATGGCGGCGCAGTTCGTGACCGACGCGGGCGAGGCGCCGTATGCCGGCCTGCACGGCGAGGCCGTGCCGGACGAGCTGCGGATCCTGTCCCTCGACGAGGTGCTGGATTATCTGACCGCGGCCGGGGAATTCCGCTACATCATTGAGATCAAGGACGGCGGCGAGACCGGTCTGGCCGCGGCGGATCAGCTGTACGCGACGCTGAAAGAGCGGGGATTGCTCGACCGGGTCATCATCGGCAGCTTCCGCGACGAGGTCGCGGCCTACATCACGACCAATTACCCCGACACCCACCGCAGCGCCAGCCCGGAGGAGGTCGTGCAGTTCTATTTTGCCGCCCTGACCGGCAAAAAGGATTTCACCTGCTCCTACGACGTGCTCCAGCTGCCCTTCGGCGACGCAAGAGAGAGCTATGGCCTGAATCTGGGAACGACGACCATCATCAACTTCGCCCATGCGCATGACCTTGCCATGCAGTACTGGACCGTGAATGACGAAGCCGACCTCGCCTACCTCGCCAGCGTCGGCGCCGACGCCCTGATCACCGACTACCCCGACCGCGCCGCAGCCGTCCTGCAGGGGATGGGGTAAACGCATGCATAGAAAAAGAACGCCATCCGGGCGGATGGCGTTCTTTTTGTCGTTTCTGGGGAGCGTTACTTGTAAAAGCCCGGGTTCTGATAGCCGGCTCCGCTGGGCTCGCTTTCCAGCATGGTCAGGATGGCGTCGCGGCAGCCGCGGACCATGACGTCCTGCTCTTCGGGCGCGCGGCTGACCATCTGGTTGGTCGGGCTGGTATAGAACCACAGCCCCTCGTCGGCGGCAAGCCCCACGCCGTCCTTGTCGGTGATGGCGTCCGGGTCCAGACCGAGCGTGTCCCGGATCTCATCGCGGGAGTAGAAGACCCACTTCGCTTCGGGCATGGTGTTTTCCCACTTGCAGCTGCTGATATCGCCGTTCTCCGACTTGCCGGGGCTGTAGACCTCGATCGTGTAGGCGTGGATGTTGTAGCGGCCATAGGCGTAGTCGATCAGCTCGGCGGCGGTGGGGTAATCCTCATTGGAACTCATGCTGTAAAACCCGCGGCCGGTGTAGTCCTGGAAGGCCTGCGCCATCTGGGCGGCGGTCTGCTTCATGAACGGGATCTCGGCGTCGTCGGGGTTTTCCGCGTCGTAGGCGCGATAGCACCACGGGTAGAGGACGGACTGGATGCCGGTGTGCAGCGAGACGAGGGCGTCGATGTCGTGCGTGTACAAAAACCGCTGCAGCGCCTGGATCTCCGGCTCGGTGGCGGGGGCGGTGCCGGCGGTGGTCCAGTTCACGTTGCCGACCTGCTGGCCGTCCTTCGTCTCGATGTCATACCGGTTCCACTGGTAATCGAAGGTGCGGTTCATGTCGATCCCGCTGGTGCGCGGATCGTCGCCGAGCACGCCGTTTTCATCCCAGTCCGGGCTCTCCATGCCGAAGACGGGGAGATCCCGCGACGGCGTGTCGTCCGCCTTGCCGCGATAGAGCGTGGCGATGAAGCCGTCGCCATCGATGTCCGTGTAGGGATCGCTGAAGGGGATGTTGTTGCCGTTTGCGTCCTGCGGGCGCAGGTTCGGGCGGGTGTTGACGACGAAGGACTGCTCATAGCCGTCCGGGTTGATGACCGGGATGACATAGATCGTGTAGGCGTCGAGCAGACCCTTGACATAGGCGTCACCAGAGCAGAGCGTCAGCCACCAGGCGGTGTACATGGCAGAGGAGGCGCTTTCGCGCTCGCCGCCGTGGATGTTGGCGAAGACGCCGATCCCTGTTTTCTCCTCGGCCGGGATCGCCTTGTTGGTGATCTCCAGGCACCAGAGATCGCGCTCCTGCCAGGTGGTGCCGATGGAATAGAGGTTGGTGATGTCGGGATACTGTTCGGCCATTTGGGAGAGCTGCGCTTCCAGCTCTGCGAAGGTGTAGCGCGCGTTCCAGTCGATGTCCAGCCCCTCCGGGATCTCGCTGGGCGCGTCGGGGCGGGCATCGAGAGACAGCCGCTCCGCTTTTTTGCTGCCTGCTGCGCTGCAGGCGGCAAGACCAAATACGAGGATCAGGGAAAGACAGAGGCACAGGGCCCGTTTGGTGAGAGATTTCATGTTGGTTTCTCCTTTCTGTCCGGCTTGCAAGCGGAACGGTCCGCAGCGGCCGGGAAGCTGGGGAGCTTCCTGCACGTGCTGCTTTATTGAATTACCGATTTACCACGCTAATATACTACACGATTTCGACCCGTTCCGCAATCGGTAATTCCAATAAGATCCCACCGCATTTTCCGTAAACTGTTGTACAAGGGCAACAAGGATCAGGGAGACGAATTGGGGAGGAGCGAAAAGAACGCCCACCATCCGGCGGGATGATGGGCGTTTGTGCCAAGAGGACACATCTATGTATGCTTCCGCGCGCATCCGTCGCGCTGATTTTCCGCTTCTTCAGGATCACCGTATTGCGGTTCCTCGGAATAGAAGACCTGCATATCATCCAGGCGGAGGCACGCCAGTCGGCCGCGGAGGCCTGAGCGAGGATCGCCCGTTTCGGGGAGCATACAGCCGCAGTCGATCCCGATCCAGCCGGGCGCATCCCATACTGCCATGGGATCGTCGGATTGGAAATGGTGGGTCGGCGTGTGACCGAAGATGACGGTCCGGCCCTCCAGAACCGGAAATTTCTCAAATCGCATCCAGACAGCGAAATCCCGCGCACATTTGTATTTGCCGCTGTACCCCTCGTACAAGTCTGCGGGGGCCGCGTGCGTCAGTATGTATGGCCTGCCGTTCACCGCCAGCTCTACGTTGAGCGGCAGCTTGTCCAGGTATTCGAAGATCTCCTGCCGAACAGTCTTCTTTATGCGCTTCAGAAGGTCGTGCGTGACCTGCCCTCCGTTTCGATACCACAGAGCCTGTTTGCGTTCATAGTAGGATCCCGGGCAGTCCTCATCCGCCGGGGGCGGGTAATAAAGCGCGTTCATCATCATCAGTTCGTGGTTGCCCAGAAGCATGTTGGCATTCGGCATCGCCATGATCTGGCGGAGAATCCCGATGCCGTCGGGGTTTCGGTCTATCACATCGCCGAGGACATAGAGCGTGTCCTCAGCCCGCAGGCCGATCTGCCTCATGACAGAATCAAACCGCCGCTTCTGCCCATGGATATCAGACATGACATAGATCATGGTGTCTCGCCCCCTTCTTCGCAGCACAAATAAATTACCACACTTTCGGGAGAATAGCGATCAAAAAAACGTGACCGGCAGGGGGCGCTGCGGGAGCCGGATTCCAAAAAGAAAAGCCATCCGTTTGGATGGCGCCTCTTTTTGTGTTGTCAGAACATTATAGATCAGCAGATAAATCGGGCGTACGGGAGTACTCCGGCGGCAGGGCCGCCTCCGTGTCCCTGCGCATTTTCTTTTGGCTGCGCCAAAAGCTGCGATGCGTTGCATCGCGGCCGTCTGTCGACGGCAAAATGCTTGCGATCGAACCACGAGTTCGCTGCGGGGCCCATATTCCAAAAAGAAATGCCATCCATTTGGATGGCATTTCTTTTTGGAGCAGGATACGGGAGTCGAACCCGCCTCCTCGGCTTGGGAAGCCGATGTACTACCGATGTACGAATCCTGCATATGAAGTTTTCATTGCCGTGCTCTGCACGGCAGATACGGGAGTACTCCGGCAGCTGCGCTGCCTCCGTGTCCCTGCGCATTTTCTTTTGGCTGTGCCAAAAGCTGCGATGCTGCGCATCGCGGCCGTCTTGCGGCGGCAAAATGCTTGTGATCGAACCCGCCTCCTCGGCTTGGGAAGCCGATGTACTACCGATGTACGAATCCTGCGTTGCATGGATCCTGCGTGGAGTTCTTGGATATCATAGCATCTTTTTTGCAAAAAAGCAACCGTTTTCTGGCGAAGAGAAAAAACCGGGCCTCCGGAGGGAGGCCCGGGGGGATTCAGCAGAGCTTGGCGCCAGCGGGAATGGCGTCGTCGAGCATGACGAGGTGGAGCTTTTCTTCGCCCTTTTCCTTATGCACGGCGGAGAGCAGCATGCCGCACGACTCCTGGCCCATCATCTTTCTGGGCGGGAGGTTGACGATGGCGGCGAGCGTCTTGCCGACGAGGGCTTCCGGCTCGTAGAACTTCGCGATGCCGGAGAGGATCTGCCGGTCGGTGCCGGTGCCGTCGTCGAGCGTGAAGCGCAGGAGCTTGTCGGATTTCTTGACGCGCTCGCAGGCCTTGACCTTGACGACGCGGAAGTCGGATTTGCAGAAGGTGTCGAAGTCGACCTTTTCCTCGAGCTGCGGCTCGACCTCAACGGCGGGCAGCAGGGCGCGCTTCTGCGCAGCCTCGAGCTCCTCGAGCTCGGCCAGCGCCTTGGGCGCGTCGATGCGCGGGAAGATGGCCTCGCCCTTGTGGACGGTCACGGTCTGCGGAAGCTTGCCCCAGGTGTTGGCAGCCTCCCAGGTGCAGACGTCGGCGCCTGCGCCGATCTGCGCGAAGATCTTGCCGCAGGATTCCGGGATGAACGGCAGCAGCAGCGTCGCACAGATGCGGATGGACTCGAGCAGGTTATACATGACGGCGGCCAGCCGCGGCTTGTTCGCCTCGTCCTTGGCAAGGGCCCAGGGCATGGTCTCGTCGATATACTTGTTGGCGCGCTGGATGCACTTGAAGATCTCCTCCAGGCCGTTCTGGAACTGGAACTTCTCCATCTGCGCCTCATACCGGTCACGCAGGCCGGAGAGCATGGAGATGAGCGCCTCGTCGGCCTCGCCGGCCTCACGTGCCTCGGGCAGCGTGCCGCCGAAGTACTTTTCGGCCATCGCCGTCGTGCGGGAGACGAGATTGCCGAGATCGTTGGCAAGGTCAATGTTGATCGTGTTGATCAGCAGCTCGTTGGAGAAGTTGCCGTCGGAGCCGAAGGGGAACGTGCGCAGCAGGAAGAAGCGCAGCGCGTCCACACCGAATTTTTCCGCCAGCAGATACGGGTCGACGACGTTGCCCTTGGACTTAGACATCTTGCCGCCGTCCATGACGAGCCAGCCGTGGCCGTAGACGTGCTTCGGCAGCGGCATACCCATGCTCATGAGCATGGCGGGCCAGATGATGGAGTGGAAGCGGACGATCTCCTTGCCGACGAAGTGTACATCCGCGGGCCAGTATTTGTCGTAGTCGTGATACTTCTCGTTCATGAAGCCAAGCGCCGTGGTGTAGTTGAACAGCGCGTCGACCCAGACGTAGACAACATGGCCCGGGTCGAAATCGACCGGCACACCCCAGGTGAAGCTGGTACGGGAGACGCAGAGGTCTTCGAGGCCCGGATCGATGAAGTTGTTGACCATCTCGTTGACGCGGGACTTGGGCTGCAGGAAGTCGGTCGTCGTCAGCAGCTCACGCACGCGGCCGGCGTATTTGGAGAGGCGGAAGAAATAGGCTTCCTCCGACGCGTCGTGGACTTCGCCGCCGCAGTCGGGGCATTTGCCGTCCTTGAGCTGGCTCTCGGTCCAGAAGCTCTCACAGGGGGTGCAGTATTTGCCCTTGTATTCGCCCTTATAGATATCGCCGTTCTCATACATCTTGCGGAAGATCTTCTGGATGGACTCCACATGATAATCGTCCGTCGTGCGGATGAAGCGGTCGTTGGAGATGTTCATCAGCTTCCAGAGGTCCAGGATGCCCTTCGGGCCCGCGACGATGTTGTCGACGAACTGCTGCGGGGTGACGCCCGCGGCCTTGGCCTTGTCTTCGATCTTCTGGCCGTGCTCGTCGGTGCCGGTCAGGAACATCACGTCGTAGCCCTGCAGCCGCTTATAGCGGGCCATGGCGTCGGTCGCCACGGTGCAGTAGGTATGGCCGATGTGCAGCTTCGCCGAGGGATAGTAGATCGGCGTGGTGATATAAAATGTCTTTTTGCATGCTTCGCACATAGTATTTTCCTCTTTTCCGCCCGCTCCGAATGAAAGAGGGGCTATTCAGATATAATGTATCCGCTTTGCGTATTTTTGTCAACGCTGTTGCGAAATATTTGACAGCCGTGTTATACTGACAGAGAATCAAAAACAATTCTACGAAAAGACAGGAGTCTGGATTTTTTATGATCTCTTTCCACAAGGCAGAGGCCGCCGACCGCGTATGGGCGCATGAAATTCTGAAAAACTGCGAGTATCCCGGCGCGGAATATGCATTCAGCTGTATGTATCTCTGGTCCGATTATTTTGGGGAGCTGGGCCGCGTCGGCGATCATCTGACGCAGCACGTGTCCTGGCGCGGCCGGGAGGTCTATCTCTACCCGGCAGGCGCGGGCGATATCAAGGGGGCCATCGAGGCCATCCGCGCCGACGCCGCGGAGCGCGGCGGTCCGCTGCGCCTGCGCAGCCTGACCAAAGACAAGAAGGAGGAGCTGGAGGCGCTGTACCCGGGGAAGTTCGAGTTTACCGCCTGCCGCAATTCCTATGACTATATCTACACCGTCGAGGAGCTTTCGGAGCTGCACGGGAAAAAGCTGCAGTCGAAGCGCAACCACTGCAACCGCTTTGAGGATGAATTCCCCGACTGGTTCACCGCGCCCATCACGGACGACAATCTGCCGCAGTGCCACGAGATGCTCCGCGTCTGGTACGAGACGCACGAGCCCGCGGTGAACGCGCAGGAGCTCGACCAGCTGCAGCTGGAAAAGACCGCGCTGCAGCGCGCGTTCGACCATTTTGACGAGCTGGAGATGGACGGGCTGCTGCTGTCCGACGGCGAGCGGATCATCGCGTTCTCCATGGGCAGCCGCATGAACCGAGACTATTATGACGTCGGCTTTGAAAAGGCCTTCCCGGACGTGAACGGCGCCTACGCCATGATCAACCGGGAATTCTCCCGCATGATCGCGGAGAAGTATCCCGAGGTACAGTTCCTCAACCGCGAGGATGACATGGGCTCCGAGGGCCTGCGCCGCGCGAAGGAGTCGTACCAGCCGACGGTGCTGCTGGAAAAATACGTCGCCGACTGGAAGGAGAACTGAGCATGCGCCTGCGCAAGACGAATCTGGACGATCTGCCGCAGCTCAAGGCGCTCTGGGCGCTGGGCTTCGGCGATACAGAGCAGGAGATCGAGGCGTTTTTTGCCATCTCTTACCCTGCGGCGACCGGCTTCTGCGCGGAGGAGGACGGGCGGCTCATCGCCGCGGCCTACGCGCTGCCGCAGGAGCTCGCCTGGGGCGAGCGCACGGCGAAGGCCGCGTATCTCTACGCCGTGACCACGCATCCGGACTTCCGGAAGCAGGGCGTGTGCCGGAAGCTGCTGGCCTTCGCGGAAAAGGAGCTGAAAAAGCGGTATTTCGACTGCCTGATGCTCGTCCCCGCGACGGACGCGCTGCGCGCGTACTATGAGACGATGGGCTTCTGCACGCAGAAAAGCGACTTCCTCGACGATGGACCCGCGCCGGAGGCGCGCGGTGTATGCGAGGAGCTGACGCCGGTCGACTATGCGGGCCTGCGCGAGACGATCCTCTACGACACGCCGCATGTGCGCTATACGCTTGCCGACCTGCGGTATCAGGCGTCCATGTCCGGCTTCTACCGGCTGGAGCTCGGCAGCCACTACGGCTGCGCCTGCGCGCACGTAAGCGGCGATACGCTCGTCGTGGACGAGATCCTGCCGGACGGCTCTGTGCTGCCCGCGCTTTTAAAAAAGATTCCGGCTGCCAGCTGCCGCGTGCGCACGGCGGGCGGCAATGCGCCCTTTGCCATGTGCAAATGGCTTTCGGAGGAGAAAAAACTGCCGGATGTCTATCTGGCCTTTGATTTTGGATGAGCTTTCACGGAAAGGGGGCGTCTGCCATGGCGGAGCCACGATCTTTGCCTTCTGACGCGGTCGAGCGGCTGCTGGCAGCCGCCAACGGCGACGCGGCGCTGCTGTATCTCCATTTTGCGGCGGGCCGCCCGCTGGAAAACGCGCGCGAGGCGCTGCGCATGAGCGAGGCGAGGTATGATCTGGCCTGCGCCACGCTGCAGCAGCTCGGCCTCTGGCCGCAGGAACCGCAGCGGCATCTCGACGCGTCGCAGGCTCCGGTCTATACCGAGCAGGACGTCATCCGTGAGACGCACACGAGCCGCGAATTCGAGGCCATCACCGGCGAGACGCAGCGGCGGCTGGGCCGGGTCCTGAGCAATGAGGAGCTGAAGATCCTGCTCTCGATCTACCGCTATCTCGGCCTGCCCGGCGAGGTCATCTCCATCCTCGTCAACTACTGCATCCAGCGGCAGCGCTCGCGCGGCATCGCGCGGATGCCGTCGCTGCGGTCGATCGAGAAGGAAGCGTATTACTGGGCCGACCACGGCATCGACACCATGGAGCAGGCGGCGGTCTACATGCAGAACCAGCTCCTGCGCCAGTCGCAGCTGGGGAAGATCAAGGAGCTGTTCGGTATCTCCGGCCGCAGGCTCACGCCGGGAGAGGAGAACTATATCCTGACCTGGCTCTCCTGGGGCTTCGGCGAAAAGGAGATCGGCCTGGCCTATGAAAAGACCTGCCTGGCCACGGGCGGACTCAAATGGCCCTACTGCAACTCGATCCTGCGCAGCTGGCACGAGCAGGGCTTCACGACCCTCAGCCAGATCGAAGCGGGCGACCGCGCGCCGGTGAAGCCGGCCGCGGGAAAATACAGCCGCGGCGTGCAGCAGCACAACGACGCGCTCAGCGATCTGCAGATCGCTGCCATTGACCGCATGCTGAACGAGAAGGAGGATTGACCATGGCGTATTCCAGAGCCATCGTGCAGCGGGCCGAGGCCCGGCTGCAGAGCGAAAAAGAGCAGAACGAGCGATCCTCCCGCGCCCGCATCGCGGCGATCTACGAAAAAGAGCCGCGCCTGGGCGAAATTGAGCGGGAGCTGCGGCGGACGGCCGCCCATGTGCTGGCCGCGACGTTCCGCCGCCAGGGCGACCCCGTGGCCGCCATGCAGCAGCTCAAGAAGGAAAATCTCGCCCTCCAGCAGGAGCGCGACTGGATCCTGCAGGCCGAGGGACTGGAGCCGGACGATCTGACTGTCCAGCCCATCTGCCCGACATGCGGCGGGACGGGCTATGTGGGCGCGGCCATGTGCGAATGCCTCAAGGAGCTCTGCCGCCAGGAGCAGAAGAAGGAGCTGACGAATCTGTTCGGTGCCGAGAGCTTTGAAAAGTTCCGCCTTGACCTCTATTCCGACCAGTACGACGCAAAATACCGCAGCAGCCCGCGCGAGCTCATGCGTGCGACCTACCGCATGGCGCAGAACTACGCGCAGAGCTTCCCGGCGGACGGCCAGTCGCTGGTCTTCTCCGGCGCGACCGGGCTGGGAAAGACGTTCCTGTCCGCCTGCGTGGCGCGCGTCGTCGCGGAGCGGGGTTTTTCCGTCAGCTACGCGCCGGTGGGGCAGCTGTTTGCCGCCTTTGAGGAGGACAAATTCCGGCCGCAGCCGGATGCAGCCCGCACGGAGGATGTTTTCGCCTGCGATCTGCTGATCATTGACGATCTCGGCACGGAGATGACGACGCAGTTTACCGTCTCCGTCCTCTATCAGCTGCTCAACACCCGCCTGATGGAGAAAAAGCCCGTCATTCTCTCGACCAATCTCACGCCGGGCGAGCTGGCCTCGCGCTATTCGCCGCAGATCGCCTCGCGCATCCTCGGCACCTACCGCCTCTGCCAGTTCTGCGGCGACGACATCCGCTTCAAAATCAAATAAGCGCAGGGAGCCCCAGGGGCTCCCTTTTTCCGGACGCGGAGTGCAAAAACTCTGCATATTTCCGACTTCCGGCTTGCATGGCGGGGGAAACTGGTGTATAATACTTTGTAAATTTTTCATACGAAAGCGAGGCTTCCCCATGAGCAAGGTCACGATCCCGCAGGGCTACCACGCGCCCCTGTCCGTCTACGAGCTGCAGCGCGCCATTGAATTCATCAAGAGCAATTTCCAGACGAATCTGTCCAACGCGCTGAATCTGCGCCGCGTATCCGCGCCGCTGTTCGTGGAGGAGGCTTCCGGCCTGAACGACAATCTGAACGGCTATGAGCGCCCGGTCAGCTTCGACATCCCGGACGTCGGCGCGGAGGCGCAGGTCGTGCATTCGCTGGCCAAGTGGAAGCGGCTGGCGCTGAAGCGCTACCAGTTCAACGTCGGCAAGGGCCTGTTTACCGATATGAACGCCATCCGGCGTGACGAGGAGGTCGACAACCTCCACTCCGTCTACGTCGACCAGTGGGACTGGGAAAAGGTCATCGCCCGCGAAGACCGCACCGTGGACTATCTCAAGCGCACCGTGCGCGACATCGTCGGCGCGGTCTGCGAGACGAACGACGCGCTGGGCGTCGCCTTCCCGAGCCTGCACACGAAGCTCGAGCGCGACGTGTATTTCATCACCACACAGGAGCTGGAGGACCGCTACCCCGACAAGACCCCCAAGGAGCGCGAAAACGCCATCGTGCGCGAGCATCACACGGTCTTCCTCATGCAGATCGGCGGCAAGCTGAAGTCCGGCAAGCCGCATGACGGCCGCGCGCCCGACTATGACGACTGGCAGCTCAACGGCGATATCCTGATGTGGAACCCGGTCCTGGAGTGCGCGTTTGAGATCTCCTCCATGGGCATCCGCGTCGACGAAGCTTCGCTCGACCGGCAGCTGACGCTGGCCGGCTGCGACGACCGCCGCGATCTGCCCTTCCACAAAATGCTCCTGCACGGCGAGCTGCCCCTGACCATGGGCGGCGGCATCGGCCAGAGCCGCGTGTGCATGCTGATGATCGGCCCCTGCCACATCGGCGAGGTCCAGTCGAGCATCTGGGACAAGGCCACCATCGACGCCTGCCGCAGCGCGGGCATCCTGCTTCTGTAACTTCCGACATTTTATCATAGAGAGGATCGATCACCATGGAACAGCTCATTTCTGTCCGTTCCCTTTTCAAAGAGACTGACGCCTATGCCGGCAAGCAGATCAAGGTCGGCGGCTGGGTGCGCAATCTGCGCGCAAGCAAGAATTTCGGCTTCATCAACCTGTCCGACGGCACGTTCTTTTCGCAGGTTCAGGTCGTCTACGGCTCCGAGCTCGCGAACTTCGCCGAGATCTCCAAGCTGAACATCGGCGCGGCCGTCATCGTCACCGGCACGCTCGTCCTGACGCCCGAGGCCAAGCAGCCGTTTGAGCTGCAGGCGAGAGAGGTCTTCGTCGAGGGCCCGTCCACCCCGGATTATCCCATCCAGCCCAAGCGCCATTCGATGGAGTATCTGCGCACCGTGACGCATCTGCGTCCGCGCACGAACACCTTCCAGGCCGTCTTCCGCGTCCGCAGCCTCATCGCCTACGCCATCCACAAGTTCTTCCAGGAGCGCGACTTCATCTACGTCCATACGCCGCTCATCACCGGCTCCGACTGCGAGGGCGCGGGCGAGATGTTCCAGGTCACGACGCTCGATCTTGATAACCTGCCCCGCACCGAGGACGGCAAGATCGACTACAGCAAGGACTTCTTCGGCAAGGAGACGAACCTGACCGTCTCCGGCCAGCTCAACGGCGAGACCTTCGCGCAGGCCTTCCGCAACATCTATACCTTCGGCCCGACCTTCCGCGCCGAAAACTCCAACACCACCCGCCACGCGGCCGAGTTCTGGATGATCGAGCCGGAGATCGCGTTTGCCGACCTCTCCGACGACATGAAGCTCGCCGAGGATATGATCAAGTTCATCATCGCCTACGTCCTCGACCACGCACCGGAGGAGATGGCCTTCTTCAACCAGTTTGTCGACAAGGGCCTGATCGACCGCCTGCAGCACGTCATGACCTCCGACTTCGGCCACGTCACCTATACCGAGGCTGTCAAGCTCCTCGAGGAGCACAACGACAAGTTCGACTACAAGGTCTTCTGGGGCTGCGACCTGCAGACCGAGCATGAGCGCTATCTCACCGAGCAGATCTTCAAGCGCCCGGTCTTCGTCACCGATTATCCGAAGGAGATCAAGGCGTTCTACATGAAGCTCAACCCCGACGGCAAGACCGTCGCGGCTATGGACTGCCTGGTGCCCGGCATCGGCGAGATCATCGGCGGCAGCCAGCGTGAGGACAACTACGACACGCTGCTGCAGAGAATGCACGAGTGCGGTCTGAAGGAGAAGGACTATCAGTTCTATCTTGACCTGCGCAAGTACGGCTCGACCCGCCACGCGGGCTTCGGCCTGGGCTTTGAGCGCTGCGTCATGTACCTGACCGGCATCTCCAACATCCGCGACGTGCTCCCGTTCCCGCGGACCGTCGGCAACTGCGAGCTGTAAGCCGGCTCCTCCCCAAATACCCCGCCCGGCGGCAGGATCTCCTGCCGCCGGGCGTCTTTTTTCGCCAGGATTCCAGCTTTGTGCAGAATGACGAAGACACTTGTCCGCACTGCGTGAATTTTTTTCAAAAACCAAGCAATTCAGGCTTGCATTTTGCGCTTTACTTCGCTATAATGTCGACTATAAGTTCATGCACACTTGTCTACCGTACATGGACAGAAGGAGGAAAAATTCTATGAAAAAGATCATCGCTCTGCTTCTGGCGGCCGTTATGGTCATGTGCCTGTTCGCAGGCTGCGCATCCAGCGGCTCCAAGGTCATCAAGATCGGCGTATTTGAGCCGCAGTCCGGCGACAACGGCGCCGGCGGCAAGCAGGAGGTCTTGGGCATCCAGTACGCCAACTCCGTCAAGCCGACCGTGACCATTGGCGGCGAAGAATACAAGATCGAGCTCGACATCCAGGATAACCAGTCCTCGACCGACAAGGCCGTCTCCGCGGCCCAGCAGCTGGTCGCCGACAAGGTCTCCGTCGTCCTCGGCTCCTACGGCTCCGGCGTCTCCATCGCCGCCGGCACCTACTTCGCAAACGCCAAGATCCCGGCCATCGGCTGCTCCTGCACCAACGCAGCCGTCACCGCCGGCAACGACTACTACTTCCGCGTCTGCTTCCTCGATCCGTTCCAGGGCTCCGTCATGGCCTCGTTCGCCATGGAAGAGTTCGGCGCCAAGAAGGCCTACGTCCTGTCCATGCTCGGCGACGACTACACCGTCGGCCTGGCCAAGAACTTCGTCATCGCCTTTGAAGCTGCCGGCGGCGAGATCGTAGCCGACGAGACCTTCGTCGAAGGCACGGCGGACTTCTCCGCGTACCTCAACAACGCGGTCGCCGGCGGCGCCGACGTCATCTTCGCGCCGTCCGCTATCGCCTACGCCCCGCAGATCATCGAGCAGGCTTCCGCCCTCGGCATCAGCCTCCCCATCCTCGGCGGCGACACGTGGGAGAACTCCGCGATCTCCGACGCGCAGAACGGCACCGACATGCAGGTCTTCGTCTCCACGTTCTTTGACGAGAACGACGAGTCCGGCCTGGCCAAGGAGTTCGTCACCGGCTACAAGGCATGGCTGAACGGCAACTCCCAGAACCTCACCAACAACGGCGGCAACGACGTTGTCGCGGCGGTCTCCGCCCTCGGCTATGACGCCTACATGACCGCGGTCGCAGCCATCGAAAAGGCCCAGTCCACCGACGGCTCCGCCATCCGCGACGCGCTGGCCGGCCTGTCCATCGACGCGGTCACCGGCTCCATCAGCTTCGACGCCAACGGCGACGCGATCAAGAGCACCGCTTACATCAAGCAGGCGATCGACGGCGGCTTCCAGTTCTACAAGGTCCAGAACGCCGACTGA
>CDZG01042022.1_pt1 | contig 24328 bp, 18 predicted proteins | sample 557741 | NCBI WGS metagenome assembly CDZG01 (sample SAMEA3182086, study PRJEB8094) | gut metagenome | biome: human; feature: gut; material: Stool; isolation source: human stools | place: Canada | collected 2013-01-21
GAACAATTCAAAAGTACCTTAACCCGAGCATGTCGGTGTAAACTTTTGAATTGTTCAGGTGCAAGGTTTTTGCGCAATTTTGCGCAAAAACCTTGCACTTTAAAAAGAATCACATTTTGATTCTTTTTAAAATCAGGCGACAATCAATGGAAACTGACGGTCAAAACAAAGGTTTTGACCCATAAAATCGAGATTTTAACTCGATTTTATATAATTGCATTTGCTAATGCAATTATTCAGTAGACATTATTTTACACGAAAACGAAGGCCTGCGAGGAAGAATACGCCTTACCGCGTCATGTTTGTTTTCCTGTATAATAAGTCGGTTTTTTCTCTTGCAAAAGCGCGGATAAATTGGTATAATAAGTAAAACTGAATACCGATGTAAGAAGATACGGTTTGAAAAGTTGTTAACTGAGTAGATGAAAAGGAAATCAGGTTCGAGTCCTGAACAACCGCCATTACTGTATTTGACAAGATGGGAGCGGTACACCCGACCGAACAGTCGGGGACAGCCGGCTCTGTGCGGATTTTCCGCAGTATCATAAGTCAGGATACCTGCCGTATCTTTTTTGGTTCAACACGACTTTGGTGTGAGGAGTGCAGCCGATCCATCGCTTCGCGGCGGGGCTTTGGTGCGCGCGGGTCTAATACCCGAGTCATGCTTTGCCTTGCATTGTTACGGATCTGTTGTGCTCTTTTGACCGCCGGGTTGAAAGGGTATTTTTTGATTTTGTAAGGGAGGTATGACGGTGTTAAACGGTCTCGGGCGGTGGGACTTCGGTGCTGAATTTAAAAATATTTATTTAATGCCTGCTGAACAATTCGAAAGTACCTTAACCCGAGCATGTCGGTGTAAACTTTTGAATTGCTCAGGTGCAAGGTTTTTCGCAAAATTGCGCAAAAACCTTGCAGTTTAAAAAGAATCACATTTTGATTCTTTTTAAAATCAGGCGACAATCAATGGAAACTGACGGTCAAAACAAAGGTTTTGACCCATAAAATCGAGATTTTAACTCGATTTTATATAATTGCATTTGCTAATGCAATTATTCAGTAGACATTATTTAAAGCAAGGAAAAAAGGAGCAAATAAAAATGTTGAAAAAATTAAAACGCAATTTGGTGTTGCTTTTAACGGCGGCACTGCTGATTGTAAGCGTCGTGCCTGCATTTACCGCATCTGCTGAGGGCGAGGCGGGCGTAACCGTCACAAATACTCTGACCGACGGCGCCGTTATAAAAAGCGCCAAAAAGACCTTTTTTGTGACCGCGAGAGATGAAAACGGCAATACGGTCGATATAGCCGCCGAATTCAACGGCAAGAAGCTTTCCCCGAACTGGAAGGATTCGGCAATGACCAGCTTTACGCTTGAATTTACCGAGGAGGGTGAAAATACCGTTACCGTAACGGCGGGGGATAAAACCCTCACATATACCGTGACCTATCAAAAGGCGGCACCCGGCGAGCTTATAGGCTATGCCACATGGACTGTAGAGGCGCTAACCATCGGCTACGGCTACATAATAGAGCCGGTGCTTTTCCCGATTTATGAGGGTGAAAACGCCGCGCAGGCATTTGACAGGCTTTTGACCGAAAACGGCTTTTCATATAACTGCACCGGAACTACGGAAAGCGGCTTTTACCTTTCGTCAATAGGCCGCGGAGGCGCTTTGAAAAAGGGAAGCTCCGAATGCTTCGGCGCGGGAGAAAAATTTGCCGTGCCCGAGGAGCTTGACGAAAACGATATCCCCGCCGCGCTGGCAGAGCAGATAGCCGATCTTGATACCGGCTGGGGCGAGGGCGAATACACCCTCGGTGAATTTGACTACACATTTATGTCGGGCTGGATGTATACCTTAAATAACATTCTGCCGAATGTCGGATTTGCGGACAGCTTTCTCTCCGACGGCGATGTTGTGAGAGTGCAGTATACCCTTTACGGCTACGGCATGGATATAGGCTTTTCAATGTGGGGCGGCGACGGATACTATAAAACCGCCAATAAGGACGCGCTGCTCACCGAAATCGCGAAAATGAACGCAATGCCCGAATTGAATGAACTGCTTAAAAACGAAAGATTCGCGGCGGCATATCAAGGCGCGATGGCGCGCGCGCTTGAGCTTACGGCGGCGCAGGATGATGTGACGGCTGTAAACAAGGAGCTTACCGCTTCGTCTGCCGAGGCAATTAAGGAGCTTGAGAATAAAAATCAGACTCCGCCCGATAACGGCGGCAACGGAAATAATAACGGCAATAATAACGAGAATAACGGCGGACAGAATTCGGGCGGCGGAAGCACAAATTCCTCGGGCAATTCGGGAAACACTTCCGGTTCTGCGAAAAACGATCTGCCGAAAACCGGTGAGGAGGACGCAACCGCGGCTGTAACCGTTATAAGCCTTGCAGTATTCTTTGCGGCGGCATTCGCTGCGGAGCTTAAGCGCGGACGCTGCGGGAAATGAAAAGAATTATTTCGCTGACGGCGGCGGTTCTTTGCCTGCTTGTTTATATTCCCGCGTCTGCCGCAGGCTATAAGGGGAGCGATGAGCTTTCGGGCATTGCGAACGGTATTATAGATTGGAAGAAGCTCGATAACGGAGTGACCGACGGCGGCACGTTTTTTAACGATAAATTTTTAAGCCTTGCGGGCACAACGCCGGGGGATTGGTATCCGATAGGCATGAGCAGGCTCGGAATCGCGGAGAATTACGACCGCTACCTTGCTGTTTTAAAGGCGGAGGTTGAAAAACGTTACAGGGAAGAAAACAAGCTTTCAGCCTCAAAGGCGACCGAATGGCACAGGATAAGCCTTGCAGTGCTGGCAGCCGGCGGAGATCCTACGAATTTCGGCAGGGATAAGAACGGAAATCCGATAAATTTAATAGCGGACGGAACATACGACAGGGGAAAGACCGTATCTCTCGGCAGGCAGGGTATAAACGGCTGGATATGGGGACTTATAGCGCTTGATTCAATGCATTATGAGATACCGAACGGCAGCTTTTATTCACGCGACGACATTATAACCGAAATTCTTTGCCGACAGCTGTCGGACGGCGGCTTTGCGCTGACGGGCAAGAACTCCGACCCCGATATAACGGCTATGGCAGTGCAGGCATTGGCACCGTATTATAATTCTGGAAAGTCATATACATATCAGCTGAAATCGGAAAAAAAGCAGGTCAGCCGAACGGTAAAGCAGATTGTTAATGAGGCTCTTTCCTGTCTCTCTCTTTTACAAACCGAGGACGGCGACTTCATGAGCTGGGGCACGCAAAACGCCGAAAGCACCGCGCAGGCTGCGGCGGCGCTTTGCAGCCTTAATATAGATCCGCAAAAGGATTCCCGTTTTATAAAAAACGGGAAAACGCTGCTCGACGGCATTTTAAAATACCGAATGCCCGACGGCGGCTTTACGCATTCATATGCTTATGATAAGGATAATCCCTCATCAAAGCCCGGTAAGTCCAACTCCATGGCGGGAGAGCAGGTTCTGTATGCTCTGGCTGCAGTAATACGGCAGCAAAGGGGACAAAGCCCGCTTTACAATTTCGGAAGATATACTGCCGTAAAAGGTGCGGATAAAGCGTCCGTGGTTGATAATAAAACCGCGGCTTCGGCAGCCGAAGCTGATAAAAAGCCTGCGGCTGCCGATGGCAAAACGCCCCGCGATGACGGAAAAACGGCGCAAGATACGAAGGGGGATATGCCGATTCTGTACTTTTCCGCTTCAGACCGCGAGGCGGCGGATAAGCTGCCCTCAAGGCTTACAACAGAGCAGTATGTTACGGTCATAACCCTGCTTGAAAAGCTTGAGCAAAGTGAGGATTTTGATGAAAAAGCCGAATATCTTAAAAAGCTCACAGAGGCGAAGGCGGAAATAGCGGCGCTTCAGGCTGAAATAGATTCCATAAATTCGGATATAAAGCAAAAGCTTTATCCGTTTGACAAAATGGGAATTTCCGATAAAAAAACGGTGGACGGCATTGTAAAGCGATATAACGCCCTCAGTGAATATGACAGGCAAAAAATCGAACGCTGGGAGGATGTTATCAAAACAAAAACGCGCATTGATAATATGCTCCGCGGGATTATTATCGCGGCAGCTTTATGTATTATCGCCGCCGCTATTTCGTTGCTTCTGATTCGCCGCATTAAAATAAGGCGCAGAAAAAAAGAAGTCGAAATGGAGAAGCTGGCGTCGCTTTATAGCAACGAATAAAACGAAAAAGGGGGGTCGATATGAAAAAGGATATTCTTGCGGTATTTGCGATTATTCTGATCGTTGCGGCGGTCATCAACGGTACGCATATTCAATCGGTGGACGAGTATTATCTTACGCATATCGACGATATAACCTCCGAGAGTGAAACGGTTAAAATCAGTATCCGCTGTGATACGATACTTGATAATTACGGCAATCTCGAGCCCGCCCTGCAATCCGATGAATTTGTTCCGCCCGACGGCATTATCCTCCCCGAAACCGAATATGTGCTGCGCGAGGGCGATACAGTTTTTGATATTTTGGACAGAGCCGTGCGCTATAACAGGATACAAATGGAATTTCAGGGGGCAGATGAAAACAGCTATGGGAGCGTATATATTCAGGGTATAAACCATCTTTACGAATTCTCCTGCGGGCCGCTGTCGGGCTGGATGTACCGTGTGGACGGCGAGTTCCCGAATTACGGCTGTTCCAAATATAAGCTGCGGGACGGTCAGGTCATCGAATGGGTATATACCTGCAGCCTCGGTACGGATGTGGGCTGTTATTTTGTAGGCGGTGAGGAAAAATGAGGGCGTTCGGAAATTATCACCCAACGGTGCTTATGACATATTTTTTATCGGTGCTTCTGGTTGTGATGTTTGTGCCGAATCCCGTTTTGCAGCTTTCGGCGTTGCTCGGTGCCTGCGCCTTTTCGGCAATCATATCGCGCAGGCGTCAGGTGCTTTCGGATATCGGCTTTTATGTCCCGATGTTTTTAATGGTGGCGGTTACTAATCCGCTGTTCTCGCATAACGGCGTGACCCCGCTGTTTTTCCTGAACGGAAACCCCGTAACAGCAGAGGCGTTTATTTACGGTGCCGCCATTGCGGTTACGGTAATCGGAGTTATGCTGTGGTGCAAAGCCTTCGGTGCCGTTATGTCGAGCGATAAATTTCTTTATCTTTTCGGCAGAGCCGTTCCCAAGCTGTCTCTTGTTTTGTCAATGGCGCTCCGATTCGTCCCGAGGTTTAAGCGGCAGATGAAGACGGTGAGCAGGGCTCAAAAAGCAATGGGACTGTACTCATCCAAAAGCTATACCGACAAAATCAAAAATGCCGGGCGCGTATTCACGGCTATGATATCAAGATCGATTGAAAATTCTATGGAGACCTCGGATTCAATGAGGGCAAGGGGCTACGGAATGAAGGGCAGAAGCAGCTTTTCACTCTTCCGTTTTCATACGCATGACGGAATTCTTTTGGCAATCTGCGCGGCGCTTCTTATGTTTACTTTAGCGGGCTTCGCGTTTTCAAAGCTTGATTTTTACTATTATCCGCGCATAAGCCGGCTTCCCGTGACTCCCTTTGCGGTATCGGTTTATGCCGCGTTCGGAATTTTATCATTTTGTCCGTTTATTATCGAAGTAAAGGAGGCTCTTGTATGGAAATATTGCGTATCGAGGATTTGAGCTTCCGTTATGCCGAAGCGGAGCAAAATGCGGTGGAGCACGTAAATTTGTCGCTTGAAAGCGGGGAGTTCATAGTTGTCTGCGGCGAATCGGGCTGCGGCAAAACTACTCTGCTCAAATTGCTCAAAAGGGAATTGGCTCCTGCGGGCGATGTAAGCGGAGAAATATATTATAAGGGAATTTTGCAGCAGGAGCTTGACGAAAAAATGAGCGCCTGTGAGATTGGTTATGTTCTTCAGAATCCCGATAATCAGATAGTGACCGATAAGGTTTGGCACGAGCTTGCCTTCGGTCTTGAAAATATGGGCATTCCGACCGAGGTGATTCGCAGACGGGTCGGGGAAATGGCGGGCTATTTCGGAATAGAAAGCTGGTTTCGCAAAAATACGGACGAGCTTTCGGGCGGTCAGAAGCAGCTTCTGAATCTGGCTTCGGTTATGGTAATGCAGCCCGAAATATTGATTCTTGATGAGCCGACAAGTCAGCTGGACCCGATAGCCGCGGCTGATTTCATCGCAACGCTCCAAAAGCTTAATCGGGAGCTGGGGCTTACGATTATTCTGGTTGAACACAGGCTTGAGGAGGTCTTTCCGATTGCCGATAAGGTTCTTGTTATGGAAAACGGCAGAGTTTTGCTTTATGCCCCACCGAGAGATATCGGCGCTTCGCTTGCCGAAATACGTAAGGATCAACCGATGCTCTGCGGACTGCCGAGCGCTGTGAGAATATTCGGCGCTCTCGGTATTCATGATGAATGCCCGCTTACCGTAAGGGAGGGCAGGGCGTTTCTGCAAAAATATTTTTCCGATACGGACTATCAGCCGAGGTACGAGAATTACCGACCGAGCGAGGATATTGCCATAGAACTGAAGGGTGTATGGTTCCGTTATGAGAGGGATCTGCCCGATATTTTAAGAGCTGCCTCTCTTCGGGTGCACCGCGGTGAGATTTATTGTGTTCTCGGCGGCAACGGCGCGGGAAAAACCACAATGCTCAATGTTATATCGGGTCTTAATAAGGCATACCGCGGCAAGGTTTTAATTGGCGGGAAGCCGATAAAGGATTATAAGGGCAATTCCTTATACCGAAAAAAGCTTGCATATCTTCCGCAAAATCCGCTGACCGTTTTTATTAAGGACAATGTGCGTGAGGATTTTGCCGAAATTCTTGAGGCTCTGGATATTCCAAAGGATAAACGCGGGGAAAAAATCAACGCTGTTGCAGAAAAAATCGGCATATCGCGGCTTCTTTGCAAGCATCCGTTTGATTTGAGCGGCGGCGAGCAGCAAAAGTGCGCTATTGCAAAAATGCTTTTGCTTGAGCCCGAAATACTTTTGCTCGACGAGCCTACAAAGGGCTTGGATGCCTATTCAAAGAAAAAACTGAAGGAAATTCTGATTGATCTTAAAAATGACGGCTTGACGATTCTCACGGTCACTCACGATGTGGAATTTGCCGCCGAAAACGCAGACAGATGCGCCCTTTTCTTTGACGGAGAGATACTGTCCGCCGCCGTGCCGGAAAAATTCTTTTCGGAAAATAATTTTTACACTACCGCCGCCAACCGCATGGCGCGGAATGTCTGGAAAAACGCGGTGACGGTCGCGCAGGTTATTTCCTGTGCCGAAAAAAGCAGAGGCATCTGCAAATGAAGAAGCGATTGTCCTATATAATACTCTGCTTTGTGATTCCCACAGTCGTTTTGTCAGGCGCATTGATTTTTAAGGAAAAACAGTATGCATGGATATCGCTATGCGTAACGGTGCTTTCCTGCGTCCCGTTTTTTCTTCATTTCGAGCACAGTGAAAACGATGTCCGAAGGCTGACGATTATAGCCGTAATGGTGGCAATATCCGTAATCGGACGGTTTATCTTCGCACCGATCCCGGGCTTTAAACCGGTTACCGCAACGGTAGTTATTACCGCAATGTATTTCGGCGGTGAAGCGGGCTTTATGACCGGGGCGCTTTCGGCTGTCATATCGAATTTTTATTTCGGGCAGGGCCCCTGGACGCCGTTTCAAATGTTCAGCTGGGGAATAGTGGGATTTATTGCGGGGGTTGCGGCAGATCCGCTGAAGCGCAGTAGGATTGCCTTGGTGATTTATGCCGTCGTTTCGGGAGTGATGTATTCGCTGCTTATGGATGTATGGACGGTGCTGTGGGCGGACGGATATTTCAATATATCACGTTATATTGCCGCCGTTATATCGGCTGTGCAGTTTACGGTTGTTTATGCCGTTTCAAATGTGGTATTCCTGCTTTTATTTGAAAAACCGATCGGAAAGGTTTTGGAACGCGTAAAGAAAAAATATCTTTTATAGTATAAAAGCACGGCAAATCTCTGATGAGATTTGCCGTGCTTTTTGGTGGAGACGAAGAGGATCGAACTCTCGACCTTACGGATGCGAACCGTACGCTCTCCCAGCTGAGCTACGCCCCCATAGTGTTATATTAAACAGGGTCTGTGCGGTGCGAAAGCATCGTTTTAAGAACCCAACGCAACTATTCTATCACATTAAGCTTTAAATTTCAAGCTTTTTTTAAAGAAATTCATAAGGGGCGCGGATTTATGTAACGCGCCCCTTGATTATCGGTAAAACCGCTTATCAGCTGAAGGTGGGATTATTACCTATGTTTACAATGCTGACCCAGCTGTTTCCGGGGTTTACCGTAAGCTCGCTTCCGTCTGCCTTTGTGAATTTAAAACCGTTTTTGGCGGCTCCCTTGCTCCATTTGATTGCGGTATACGTGCCGTTTACGCAGTAGTAGCCGTCGCCGCTTTCAAGCATTACCTGACGGTGGTAATTATCGGAATAATTGCGGATCGTGGTAAAAAGAATAAACACATTCTTCATATCCACGGTTTCACCGGTGAAATAATCCTTACGAATGGTGTTGCCGTAATATCTTGTGTATTTGCCCTTTGCCGCATCATACTTGAATACAGTGCGGTAGCTGGCAGAAGCCTTGATATCAACTGTATTTGCGGTGCTTTCAAGAGCTACGGGAGCGTCCTCCTCGGCGAAGCTTACCCACGGTGCGGCGGTCGAAGCGGTTGTTTTGTGACCGTCGTTTTGCACCGAGCTCCAAAGCTTTTCGCCGTAGGCGTAGAGGGTATGCTCGGTAGCCAGTCCGTTCTTTATACGAACGCCGTAATTCTTTACCATGAGGTCAATATCGTCGGTATCCTTTAAGTGGGGAGCGCAGTAGGTATTATCCTGTCCGCAATGAACATAGATCGCATTGTGACCCATTGCGAGGTCAACATAAGGGTAGCGAGCCGAGCGGATGGCTCCGATTTTTTCAGCGGTGGTTATATCCTGAAAAACTGCCATAAGACGGGTTATTCCGCCCTCAACCTCGGTTTCGTAAATAATATCCGCCTTGTTAAGTCCTGTCTGCACCGGCTGAGCGGTTGAAATGTTATTTATCATAACCGCAACCGGACGGTTTTTGGTTTTTTCCTCAGATATACCCGAAACACCTGTAAGCGGGTTTTTATATGTTACGGGCTTTGTTTCGGAGACTACCGAGGGCTCCGAGCCCTTATCTACACTTAATCTGTCCTGTTCCTTTTTGCAGCCTGCCATAGTGAGCATACACAATGCCAGCGCCAGCGGTAAAATTCTTTTCAGCATTAAAATTCCTCCGTGAAATATTACACTTGACAGGGTGGCCCCTGCCAAGTGCTTAAAATGATACTTTACAAGTATAAGCCTTTTACCGGAAAATTTCAATAGCAATTTTTATTTTGTAACCATTTTGTTTTTACTCGCTGCGAAGTGCGGTAACGGGGTCTTTTTTTGCCGCCACTCTTGACGGGAATAAGCCTGATATAAGTGTCAGCAGCATGCTTATTATAACCAGCGCGGAGCCTCCCGCAAACGGCAGCACCGCAAGCCCCGAAATATCGGTCACGGCGGCAATCACCGCGTTTATCGGGATGAGCAGCAGGAGCGTTATTAAAATACCTATTGCTCCCGCTGCGAAGCCCACTATAAGCGTTTCGGCGTTGAACACGCGGGAAACATCCTTTTTCGAGGCGCCCATCGCGCGCAGCACGCCTATCTCTTTCGTGCGCTCCAAAACCGAGATATAGGTTATAATGCCTATCATAATGGATGACACTATAAGCGAAATACTGATAAACGCAATCAAAATATAGCTTATTGCGTTTATAATTGTTGTGACCGATGAAAGCATAAGCCCTATATAATCGGTATAGGTTATTTTTTCGGTATCCTTAACGCCCTTGTTGTATTCGGTTATAAGGTCGGAAATTTTCTCCTTAGCCTCAAAATCCTTGGGGTAGATATTTATAACCGACGGTTCATCAAGACTTGAAACGCCCATAAGCTTTAAGTTGCCGTCATATGTGGAGTTATTGTTTTTTTGCTTTATTGCCGCCTTGAACTGCTCGGTTATCTGCTCTTCGGTCTTCCCCGCGGCGGTCATTTGGTTTATATACGCGTTATACTCCGCCTTCTCCTTTTCGGGCAGGGTGGCTATATATGCCGTCAGTTGCTCATAGGTCATATTATCCGCGTCGGTCTCAAAGGGTCTTCCCGTGAAAACATCCTTTTCGGGCTCGGCCTTTTGCGCCTTTACTATTTCGCTGTCGTTCACCTTGTTTATAAGGTGCTCCATAAGCGATTCGGGGTAGCCCACAAAGCCGCTTGTCTGATTTGCAACCGACGAATCGGCGGGTCTTATTATTCCCACCACGGTTATATCCTCTGCCGCTGTGTTAAGCTTTGAAGAAACGAAAAGCGAATCCTCTGTTTTATCGCTCCAGGTGCCGTCGGCGTTCTTTTCAAAATAATCGGTATTGCAAAGCAGCTTAAATTTAAGCCCCAAAATATCGTCGTATGAGTAACTTACTTCTGCGGTAGGCTCTATTTTTTCGCCTGCCTGCGCCTTTTTCATCATTTCTTCAAGCTCTGCCGAATCCTTTAGTCCCAAAGAATACAGCGCGTAGTCGCTTATCTGGTTGTTTTTATCCACCGCAAGCACAATTTCGTTGTATTTCTCAGGCATACGCCCCGCAATAACGTCGTACTGCTTTTTCAAAAATTCCTTGTTTTCAAAAAGGCGCGTCCATACCTCGGTATTGGAAAATGAGGAGGACATTTGCATATTCCCGCTGCTGCTCTGACCTTCGGGGAATATGGTTGAAAACACGGTATTCGGGTTTACGCGGCTGCCCTTTTCATCGTATATATTCATAACCGTTGAATATTTATACTCAATCTCGCTTGTATTATCCGAAAAGTCAGCGGTTTTTTCAATATGCTTTTTTAATTCCGAAAGATTATTCGCCGAAATGCCGTTCACCATGGTAGACATCATTTCGGTCATAACGTTGTTGCTGTAAATTTTGCCGTCCTCGCGGTCGCCGCCCGGCTCGTTTTTCCCCATAAGGTCGCTTACCAATTGGCTTACGTCCATTCCCGCCTGCTCAATCGTTATGGGGTAGCTTGAAAGCGTTTCCTCCTCAACACGCGCGATATACGCGTTTACGCCGTTTGAAAGGGATAAAATAAGCGCTATTCCTATAATACCTATAGACCCCGCAAAGGCGGTTAAAAAGGTTCTCGCCTTTTTGGTCATAAGGTTGTTGAGGGATAAGGAAAGCGCCGTTAAAAACGACATTGAGGGGCGCTTGCCGCTTTTTTTCTCCGTTTTTTCCTCCTCGTCACCCGAGTAGGGCATGCTATCATCCGTAATATTGCCGTCAAGCAGCCTTATAATACGAGTGGAATACTGCTTTGCAAGCTCTGGGTTGTGGGTAACCATTATTACAAGTCTATCCTTGGAAATTTCCTTTAAAAGCTCCATTATCTGAACCGAGGTCTCGCTGTCTAACGCGCCGGTCGGCTCGTCGGCAAGCAGTATTTCGGGGTCGTTCACAAGCGCGCGGGCAATGGCTACGCGCTGCATCTGCCCGCCCGACATTTCATTCGGCTTTTTATTAAGCTGGTCGGCAAGCCCTACCTTTTCAAGCGCTTCAGCCGCTCTGCGGCGGCGCTCTGCGCGCGGAACGCCCGTAAGCGTTAAGGCAAGTTCAACATTAGAAAGCACCGATTGGTGCGGAATAAGGTTATAGCTTTGGAAAATAAAGCCTACCGAATGGTTGCGGTAGTTATCCCAGTCCCTGTCGCGAAAATCGCTTGTAGCCCTGCCGCCTATATAAAGCTCGCCGCTTGTGTATCTGTCAAGCCCGCCTATAATATTAAGCAATGTAGTCTTGCCGCAGCCAGACTGACCGAGTATCGATACAAATTCGCTTTTGCGAAATTCAACGCTCACGCCTTTAAGCGCGTGCACCGCGGTATCCCCGGTAATATAGTCCTTTTTAATATTTTCCAGTTTAAGCATCCATATTCCTCCAAACATATGAATTATATTCCCAATTTTTAAATACATTATGAATGTTTAAAAAATATTTGATAAATAAGCAAGTTGGTGTTATAATCAAATCAGTATACAGGAAGGGCAGGGAACTATGGAAAAGATTTTTAAAAAGCTGACCGTGTTTTTATCGGGTTTGCTTATTGTAACGACTGTTTTTTTGATCTTTGTTATTCCCACTTATATAAAATCGGACAGGAAGATAGACTTTTTCTCATCCAATAAAATTGTAAGCAACATTAAAAATATGGAAATGAACATGACCACTGTCATATATGTTCAGAATGAGAAGGGGCAGTGGGAGGAATACCGCCGACTGCACGGCAGCGAAAACCGCCTGTGGGCGGGAATCGATAAAATGCCCAAGCAATTGGGCAACGCCTTTATCGCAATTGAGGACGAGCGATTTTACGAAAACCGCGGAGTCGATTGGAAACGAACCTTTGCGGCTGTGGGTAATAAGCTTTTGAAATTCAACTCCACCGAATTCGGCGGCTCTACCATAACGCAGCAGCTTATAAAAAATGTCACGAACGACAAGGACCGCGACGCGATGCGTAAATTCCGTGAAATTGTGCGCGCGACCCTTATAAGCCGCAAGCTTTCCAAAAAGGAGATACTTGAAGCCTACCTTAACACGATTTCTCTCGGCAACGGTATTTGCGGCGTTCAGGTGGCGGCAAACTACTATTTTAATAAGGATGTAAGCGAGCTTAATTTAACCGAGTGCGCAGCTCTTGCGGCAATAACCAAAAACCCTTCAAGATTTAACCCCATAACCGAAAAGGGCGCGGAAGAAAACAAAAAGCGGCGGCAAACGGTGCTTGATAAAATGCTGGAGCTTAAGATGATAAGCTACGATGAGTACGATAAGGCGTATAATACCGAGCTTAAGATAGACGATTCGCAGAAGGATGAATACGAGGGTGAAATAAACAGCTATTTTGTCGACGCGCTGATAGACCAGGTAATCGACGACCTTGCGGAAAAGTATAATTTGAGCACTCAAATGGCTTCTACCATGTTCTACAACGGCGGCTTTAAAATATACTCCACCCTAAAGCCCGATATACAGGCGCAAATGGAAAAGGTCTACACAAATATTGATACTTATTTTCCGCAAAAGGCGACCTATGATAACGGCGTAACCGCGCACGCGCAATCTGCTATGACGGTTATGGACTACAAGGGCCATATAGTCGGAATAGTTGGGGGAGCGGGCGAGAAAACCACAAACCGCGGGCTTAACCGCGCTACCGATTCGCCGCGTCAGCCCGGCTCTACCATGAAGCCGATAGGCGTTTACGCGCTGGCAATAGATAAGGATATTGTGGATTATACCTCCCGTGTGCTCGATAAGCCGATAGAAAAATACTATGCCGACGGCAAAAGCGGGCCGAAGGAATGGTACGGCTACTATAAGGGCACGGTTTCCCTTAACTACGCAATACGCAAGTCAATGAACACTATCCCCGTGCGGTTGTTGCAGGAGGTAGGGGTTACGGAATCATATAATTTCTTAACTCAAAAGCTGCACTGCAGGCATTTGGTAGAGGCGGATAAAAACCTTGCGGCGCTGGCTCTCGGCGGCACGCACTACGGCATTACCACTACCGAATCCGCCGCGGCTTACGCAATCTTCGGAAACCAAGGCGTTTACCACAGACCTACAACATATTACGAAATTAAGCACGCAAACGGAGATACCGTAATTAAATACGATGAAACCGGCGAGCAGGTGATAAGTCCTGCGTCAGCTACCATAATGAACCACCTTTTGCGGGAGGTAGTTTACGGCAGCGAGGGTACGGGCAGCGGAATAAGGGGATTTAACTACAAGCTCAAGGCATATGCGAAAACAGGTACCTCAAGCGAATCCTATGATTTATGGATGGTTGCAGGCTCTCCTTATTATGTAGGCTCCGTGTGGTACGGCTTCGATTTATCGCACAATATTTATAACGGCGGTGCGGCGGCAAAAATTTGGCGCGATGTTATGGCGGAGGTGCATAAGGGACTTGAGAAAAAGGAATTTGAGGACAGCGAGGATGTTGTTAAAAAGGGCATAGGCTACTATAAAAAGGGTGCAAAGGTTGAAACGCCTATTTATTATAATTCCTCATCTGCCGCGTCTTCTTCGTCGTCGCCGTCTTCAAGCAGCTCTGCACCGTCTTCTTCCGGATCATCGTCTACGGTAACCTCGTCGGAAAACACATCTTCATCATCAACGCCGTCGGATACTTCATCCGACACCTCAACCTCACAGCCCGATACTCCGTCCTCCTCATCCTCCGAAAGCTCGTCGTCGGAGCCGCCCGCTTCATCGGACACATCATCCGGGGGAGACGGATAATGCGCCCGATAGCGAAAATATATACCGATTTTCCCGAAAAATTCGGGCTGCCGCGGCAGAGCGGAATTGTAAAGGAGCTGTGCGGGAAAATAGTGTTTGAGCCTGCTTACCGCGATATTTCGGCGGTGCGCGGGCTTGAAGAATATTCGCACATATGGCTTTTGTGGCAGTTTTCGGGATTTGACGGCGGCGATTGGTCGCCTACGGTGCGCCCGCCGCGGCTCGGCGGGAACAAACGCATGGGTGTTTTTGCGACCCGCTCGCCCAACCGCCCGAATCCCATAGGGCTTTCCGCCGTAAGACTTGAAAAAATAAGCTTTGATGAAAAGCTCGGCGCAGTGCTTGAGGTTTCGGGAATCGATATGATGAACGGTACTCCGATTTACGATATAAAGCCTTATTTAAGCTTTGCCGATTCATACCCGGATGCAGTCTGCGGCTTTGCGGATGAAAAATTCGGGGAAAGGGCGGCGGTGGAAATTCCCGAAAGCATTGCGGATACACTGGACGCAGAAACGCTTTTGCAATTAAGGAAAATTTTAGCCGAAGACCCGCGCCCGCATTATCAAAACGACCCTGACAGGGTATACGGATTTACCTTTAAGGATATGCAGATCCGTTTTTGCGCCGCGGAAAATCGGATAAAGGTGCTGTCTGCTGTAAGGATATCTTAAAAAATTTAACCTTTTAAGTAGAAAACTGACATATACTGTGATATATACCCGATATATATTAATCATATTTCCTTTTTGTGTTTATTTTGTATATAATGAAGATACCAAATAAAAACGGAGGAATGACAAATGTCAAGATTCACTTTACCCAGAGATGTCTATTTCGGCGAAAATGCAATGGAAAACCTTAAGACCCTTAAGGGCAAAAGGGCAATAGTCGTTGTCGGCGGCGGTTCTATGAAGCGTTTCGGCTTTCTCGATAAGGCAGTAGGCTACCTTAAAGAGGCGGGAATGGAGGTAGAGCTGTTTGAGGGTGTTGAACCCGACCCCTCTGTTGAGACCGTTATGCGCGGCGCCGAAGCCATGCGTAAATTTCAGCCCGATTGGATAGTAGCAATCGGCGGCGGCTCTCCGATTGACGCGGCAAAGGCTATGTGGGCGTTCTATGAATACCCCGATGTTACCTTTGAATCGCTCTGCGTTCCGTTCAATTTCCCCGAGCTTCGTCAGAAAGCTAAATTCTGTGCTATTTCTTCCACCTCGGGAACAGCGACAGAGGTTACCGCTTTCTCTGTAATCACCGATTACTCAAAGGGCATTAAGTACCCGCTCGCAGATTTTAATATTACCCCGGATGTTGCAATAGTTGACCCCGAGCTTGCGCAGACAATGCCGCAGAAGCTTGTGGCTCACACCGGTATGGATGCCCTGACCCACGCAATCGAAGCTTATGTTTCGACCGTTGCAAGCCCCTATACCGACGCGCTTGCCATGAAGGCAATCGAGATGGTTACAGCTTACCTGCCCTCTTCTTACAACGGCAACCGCGAATCCCGTGCCGCCATGCATGACGCACAGTGTCTTGCCGGTATGGCGTTTTCTAACGCTCTGCTTGGTATAGTTCATTCAATGGCTCATAAGACCGGTGCTGCGTTCCATGAGGGCAGCATGAAGGACAGACACCTGCCGCACGGCTGCGCAAACGCAATTTATCTGCCGTTTGTTATCAAGTACAACGCGCATGACGGCAGAGCTGCCGAGAGATATGCCGATATTGCAAGAATGCTCGGCCTGCCCGGCAACAGCAACAAGGGGCTTATAGAAAACCTCTGCGCACTCATCGATAAGATGAACGATGAGCTTAATATACCGCACACCTTAAAGGAATTCGGTGTTGATGAAGCCGAATTCAACGCAAAGGTTGACGAAATTGCGGTTAACGCCGTGGGCGACGCCTGCACAGGCTCTAACCCCCGCGCAATTGACCCCGCCACTATGGCTAAGTTATTCAAATGCACCTACTACGGTACTGAGGTGGATTTTTAAATCTATTTAAGGAATGATACCAAGAAATGTTTAAGATCGTAAGCAAACGAAACCTGAACCCAACCGTTACCATGATGGACATTGAAGCGCCGCTCGTGGCTAAAAAAGCCGAGGCGGGTCAGTTCATCATTCTCCGCACCGATGAGGACGGCGAGCGTATCCCGCTCACCGTCGCGGGCTTTGACCGCGAGAAAGGCACGGTTAAAATTATATTTCAGATTGTGGGCGCTACCACCGAAAAGCTGAATCACAAAAGCGTAGGCGACTGCCTTGCCGATTTTGCGGGTCCTCTCGGTAAGCCTACCGAGACTGAGGGGCTGCGCAAGGTCTGCGTTGTGGGCGGCGGCGTAGGCTGCGCAATCGCGCTGCCTATAGCCGAAAAGCTGCACGCCGAGGGCTGCGAGGTGCACACCATAGTCGGTTTCCGTAATAAGGATTTAGTCATTTTGGAGGAGGAGTTCTCCGCCTGCTCCGATAAGCTTACGATAATGACCGACGACGGCTCCTACGGCACAAAGGGCGTTGTTACCGCCCCGCTTAAAGAGGCTATTGACGCGGGCGAAAATTACGACGAAGTTATAACAATAGGTCCGCTTATTATGATGAAGTTTGTTGTGGCAACCACCAAGCCCGCAGGCGTTAAAACGGTTGTTTCAATGAACCCGATCATGATCGATGGCACGGGTATGTGCGGCGGCTGCCGCCTTACCGTGGGCGGGCAGACAAAGTTTGCCTGCGTTGACGGGCCCGATTTTGACGGCTTCGAGGTCGATTTTGACGAGGCTATGAAGCGCGGCGCTATGTACCGCGATTTCGAGAGACACGCATATGAAGAAACCTGCAATTTATTTAAAAAGGAGGCGCGGTAATAATGGCTGTTAATATGGATCCCAAAAAGCACGAAATGCCGGTTCAGGCACCCGATGTGCGCAATCACAATTTTTCCGAGGTTGCGCTTGGTTACAGCGAGGAAACCGCGCTTGAAGAGGCGGCACGCTGCCTTAACTGCAAGCATATGCCCTGTGTTTCGGGCTGCCCCGTTAATATTCATATACCGGCGTTTATAGAAAAGGTAAAGGAGGGCGACTTTGAGGGCGCTTACAGGGTAATAGCGCAGTCCTCAAGCCTGCCCGCCGTTTGCGGCAGAGTATGTCCGCAGGAAAAGCAGTGCGAGGCAAAGTGCGTTCGCGGCATAAAGGGCGAGCCTGTGGGCATAGGCAGGTTAGAGCGCTTTGTTGCCGACTGGCACAACGAGCACGCCAAGGGCAATATTACCCGCCCCGAGCCTAACGGTCATAAGGTGGCTGTGGTAGGCTCGGGTCCCTCGGGACTTACCTGTGCCGGCGACCTTGCCAAAAAGGGCTACAAGGTTGCGGTTTTTGAGGCTCTGCACACCGCCGGCGGCGTTTTGGTTTACGGAATCCCCGAATTCCGCCTGCCCAAAGCTATAGTTAAAAAAGAGGTTGACACCTTAAAGCAATTAGGCGTTGAGATCGATACCAATGTTATAATCGGCAAAACCGTTACGGTCGACGAGCTTTTCGATATGGGCTATGAGGCGGTGTTTATCGGCTCGGGTGCGGGGCTGCCACGCTTTATGGGAATTGAGGGCGAGGCGCTCTGCGGCGTTTATTCAGCCAATGAGTTTTTAACCCGCAATAACCTTATGAAAGCCTATAAAGACGGCAGCGCAACCCCCGTTATGCACGCTAAAAAGGCGGTTATAGTAGGCGGCGGCAATGTTGCTATGGACGCGGCGCGCACCGCAAAGCGCCTCGGCGCCGATGTTACCGTGGTTTACCGCCGCACCGAAAACGAGCTGCCCGCCCGCAGAGAAGAAGTAGAGCACGCAATGGAGGAAGGAATTGAGTTTAAATTTCTTACCAACCCGATTAAAATTGAGGGTGAAGACGGCTGGGTAAAGAGTATTCTCTGCCAGGAAATGAAGCTGTCCGAACCCGATGAATCGGGTCGCGCGCGTCCCGTTCCCGTTGAGGGCAGCGAGTACGAGGTTGAGGCTGACTGCGTTATAATGTCCATCGGCACCTCCCCCAACCCGCTTATCAAGTCCACCACAAGCGGACTTGAAGTAAATAAGCGCGGCGGAATAATTGTAAACGAGGAGACCGGCAAAACCAGCCGCGACGGAGTTTACGCCGGCGGCGACGCCGTTACCGGCGCTGCAACCGTTATTCTTGCTATGGGCGCGGGCAAAACCGCAGCAAAGGCAATCGATGAATACATTATGCAGAAATAACCTGATAATGTTAAAAAATTTCCACCTGTTGCAAAAACTTAAAAAAAGTGGTACAATACTCCTTGTCGCATGACAGGGGGTATTTTTTATGCAGCTTAAAATTCAGAACGGAGTGGTTGAGCTTTCGGGTCAGCCGATACTTTCCTCTGTTAATATAGAGATAAACGACGCAAGCCGCATAGCCGTGGTCGGGCGGAACGGCTGCGGAAAAACAACCCTTTTAAGGCTCATTTCGGGCGAATACTCCCTTGCAAAACAGGACAGCGACGAGGATAGCTTTTTCGCAGTATCGGGCAAGCCGCGCATAGGTGTTTTGGACCAGATGGTTTTTGACGATGAGGAAAGAACACTGAAGGACGAGATACGCTCCGCCTATACCGATATTTTGGAAATGAAGGAAAAGCTTGCCGCGGCGCAGGAAAAAATGGAAAACGATCAGACCGATGAAAACATACGGGAATACACTACTCTGCTTGACAGCTTTACCCTATGCGGCGGCTTTTATTTTGAAAAGGAATACGAGGCGGCGCTAAAGCAATTCGGCTTTACCGAGGAGCAGAAAAACCGCCCGCTTTCTGAATTTTCGGGCGGGCAGCGCACCCGCATAGCCTTTTTAAAGCTTTTGCTTTCAAAGCCGGACATTCTGCTGCTTGACGAGCCGACAAACCATCTTGATATTTCGGCGGTGGAGTGGCTTGAGGAATACCTTTCGGGCTATAAAAAGGCGTTTGTGGTGGTATCGCACGACCGAATGTTTTTAGATAATACGGTGAATACCGTTTATGAAATAGAGCACGGCAAGACTTACCGTTACGCGGGCAATTACACGCAGTTTACCGTGGCTAAAAAGGAACTGCGCGAGCGGCAGGCGCGGGAATACGAGGCGCAGAAAAAGGAAATAAAGCGGCTTACGGAGCTTGTGGAAAAATTCCGCTATAAGCCCACAAAGGCGGCAATGGCACAATCAAAGCTAAAGCAGATTGAGCGGATGAAGCCTATCGATGCGCCCGAGGCTTACGACCTGCGCACGTTCCGCGCCGATTTTGAGCCGGCAGACCCCGGCGTTAAGGATGTGCTTTCGGTAGAAAAACTGAAAATAGGCTACACCGAGGTTTTATCGGAAGTGAGCCTTGAAGCAAAGCGCGGCGACCGGATAGGAATTATAGGCGGCAACGGGCTGGGGAAATCCACCTTTATTAAAACCCTTGTGGGTAAGACCCCCGCGCTCGGCGGCGTTTATAAATTCGGGCCGAGGGTGAATATAGGCTATTTCGACCAGCAAACCGCGCTTTATTCAAGCAGCAAAACCGTTTTGGATGATTTTATGGGCGCGTTCCCGGGAATTACCGATTTTGAGGCGCGCAGCGCGCTGGGGGCATTTCTTTTCAGCGGAGAGACGGTGTTTAAAACTGTTGATATGCTCTCGGGCGGCGAGCGGGTACGGCTTGCGCTTTGCAAAATGTTTAAGCGCAGACCGAATTTCTTAATACTCGACGAGCCGACAAACCATATGGATATAGTGGGCAAGGAAACGCTTGAGGATATGCTGCTGAATTTTTCGGGAACTGTGCTTTTTGTCTCGCATGACCGCTATTTTATAAAGAAAATTGCAAACAGCCTTATATCGTTTGAGTCTGACGGCGTTAAATACTACCCCTACGGCTACGAGCAATATTTAAACAGCAAAAAAGCGCCGACAGCAGTACCCGAAAAACAGGTTGAAGTAAAGGAAAAGCCTAAAAAAAGCTTTACAACGCCCCTTAAAGAGCGCTCGCGGCTTGAGCGCGCAATAGCAAAAGCCGAGGAAAAGGTGGCGCTGCTTGAAGAAAAAACCGACGGCTTGCGGTGCGAGCTCGGTATGGAGGAAAATGCGTCGGATTATTTAAAGCTTTCGGAAATCAAAGAAGAGCTTGACGAGGCGGAAACCGAGCTTGATACCGCTATGAACGAATGGGAAAAATTAAACGCCGAATATGAGGCGCTTATGTCCGCTGATAATTAAAAAATATAGTGAAACGAGGAAAAAAGTATGAATATATGGCATGATGTATCCGAAAGCCGCATAAAACCCGAGGACTTTCTGGCGGTAATAGAAATTACAAGGGGCGACAAGAAAAAATACGAGCTGGATAAGGAAACAGGCTGCATAATTCTTGACAGAATTTTATACACCTCAATGCAGTACCCCGCAAACTACGGCTTTATTCCGCGCACCTTGGCGGACGACGGCGACCCGCTGGACGTTTTGGTGCTTTGCAACGAGCCTATCGACCCGCTGGTGCTGGTTGAGTGCTACCCGATAGGTGTGCTTACAATGCTGGACGGCGGCAAAAACGACGAAAAAATTATAGCTATTCCCTTTAAGGACCCGACCTATAATGATTACCGCAGCGTGCATGACCTGCCGAGCCATTTGTTTGACGAAATGCGCCACTTTTTCTCGGTTTACAAGCAGTTAGAGGGCAAGCAGACCGCCGTGGATGAAATAGGCGACAGAGAAAAGGCGGTTGAAATAATTACACGCTGCATAAATTGCTATAACGAAAAATACGGTGACAAAAAATGATTTTTAATTTAAGCTGTGCCGTGAACGCCGCACAGACTATAGGCAGCTGGTATCCGTCCCTTAAAGCGGTGTATGCCGCAATAGGCGCGGTGCTTTCGGCTATGGTGCTCTACAAAGTAGCCTATAAAATAATCGGGCTTTTTTTCACGCGGAAATTTGCGCCGGCGAAGAAGCAGCATAAATACGCCGTGGTAATAGCCGCGCGAAACGAGGAAAAGGTAATAGGCAACCTGCTTGACAGTATAAAAAAGCAGGACTACCCGCACGAGCTTGTAACGGTTTTTGTGGTGGCGGATAACTGCACCGATAAAACCGCGGCTGTGGCGCGCGAGCACGGCGCAATTTGCTACGAGCGCTTTGATGACGAGCATAAAACGAAGGGCTTTGCGCTGCAGTTTTTGTTTGACAGAATAGGGGAGGATTACGGCAGGCAAAGCTTTGAGGGATATTTTGTTTTCGACGCGGATAATCTTTTAAAATCGGATTATATATCGCGTATGAACGACGCGTTTGACGCGGGCGAGAAGATAATTACCTCTTACCGCAACACAAAAAATTTTGACGAATGCTGGATAGCCTCTACATACGCGCTGCACTGGCTGCGCTCTATAAGGGCAAACCACCGTGCGCGGTCTGTTTTAAGGCTTGCAACCAATATTCAGGGAACGGGCTTTCTTTTTTCAAATGAAATAGTGCGCGACGGCTGGAAGTATACTTCTTTAACAGAAGACCGTGCCCTTACCGCCGACGCGGTGGCGCAGGGCTACGCCATAACCTATAATGACGCCGCAGAATTTTACGACGAGCAGCCCACAAGCCTTAAAATAGCGCTGCGGCAGCGGCTGCGTTGGTCAAAGGGGCATTTGCTTGCCTTTGCCGAAACAGGACCTTATCTGCTTTTAAACGTGTTTTGCGGTAAGCATTTTTTAAAAACGCGCTGGCAGGATGATGAAAAAGAAAAGAAGAAAAAAGGCTTTAAGGATATTTGCAAGGGCTTTTTGGAATCGGTAAGGCACCGCTTTGCCTCTTACGATACGCTTATGCAGCTGACTCCCTTTTCGGTTATAAACATAGTGCGCTGGCTTTTGGTCTCGGTAATAGCCTACGGCTTTTACTGCTATGCCTACGGCATAGGCGGCGCGGCGGTATTTACCCGCGGCACCTACCTCGGGCGGTTTTTGCGCTTTTTATTCCCCATTGAAATAACCGTTTCTTCGGGTCTTCAGGCAATGGCGGTGGGTATGCTGCTGGCAGTGTGGCTGAGAATTTTATACAGGCTCGGCAAATACCTTGAAAACACGGCTGCCGCAATTTACATTTTTATTGTGGAGCATAAGCGCATTAAAAAAATACCCTTTTCAAAAATGCTGCTTTACATTTTTACTTGGCCCACCTTTGATATAATCGGACGGTACACCCAGTATGTGGCGCTGTTTAAAAAGGTTACCTGGAAGCCCATACCGCACGAAAGCAAGGTCACAATAGACGATATTCACGAATCGGGCAAGGTAAAGGAAACGGCGAATATGCGGTGACTCCCTGTAAAAATTAACAGTTGACAAACCCGCAATATGTGGTAAAATATAAACAGAACTGAATATTATCCTTATCAAGAGCGGCGGAGGGAACCGGCCCTGTGATGCCCGGCAACCTGATTTTAAAATCAAGGTGCCAATTCCGGCGGATTATCCGAAAGATGAGGCTTCATATACCGTCTCGTCCGAGGCGGTTTTAATTTTTTCACGGAAAGAAGAATTGAAAATGGCAAAAATGCTTTTTACATCCGAATCGGTAACCGAGGGTCATCCCGATAAGGTCTGCGACGGAATATCCGACGCGATACTCGATGAAATTTTAAAGAACGACCCCGAAGCCCGCGTAGCCTGCGAGACCTTCTGCACCACGGGCAGCATAACCGTTATGGGTGAAATAACCACAAGCTGCTACGTTGATATTCCGCAGATAGCGCGGGATGTGGTTTGCAGAATAGGGTATGACAGTCCCTCTGCCGGGTTTGACGGCAACACCTGCGCGGTTATGACGGCTATAGACAAGCAGTCGCCCGATATAGCGCTCGGCGTTGACAATTCGCTTGAGTACAAGGATGGTGAGGAGGACGAGTATAATCTCCGCGGCGCGGGGGATCAGGGCATGATGTTCGGTTATGCCTGCGACGATACTCCCGAGCTTATGCCGCTGCCGATATCTTTAGCGCACAAAATGGCTAAACGGCTGACCGAGGTTCGCAAAGATAATGAGCTTAGCTACCTGCGCCCTGACGGCAAAACACAGGTCACGGTTGAATATGACGACGGCAGACCGACTCGAATAGAGGCTGTTGTAGTGTCGTCGCAGCACAGTGCCGATACCGATTTATCGGTGCTCAGAGCCGACATACTCGAAAAGGTAATAAAGCCCACCGTGCCCGCAGAGCTGCTCGATGAAAACACAAAGATATATATTAACCCCACAGGCCGCTTTGTTGTGGGCGGGCCGCAGGGAGATACGGGACTTACCGGCAGAAAGATAATAGTCGATACCTACGGCGGCTTTGCCCGCCACGGCGGCGGAGCGTTTTCGGGCAAGGATCCCACAAAGGTTGACAGAAGCGCCGCCTACGCCGCAAGATATGTCGCAAAAAATATTGTAGCTGCGGGCATTGCGAAAAAGTGCGAGGTGCAGCTTGCCTACGCCATAGGTGTTGCGCACCCGGTTTCGGTAATGGTTGATACCTTCGGTACGGGAATATGCCCCGATGACAGAATCGCAGAGGCGGTTAAAAAGGTGTTTGATCTGCGCCCCTCCGCAATAATAGACAAGCTCGGACTTAAAAAGCCCATGTATTCCGCCCTTTCCGCATACGGTCATATGGGCAGGGAGGAGCTCGGCGTTTCGTGGGAGAAGACAGATAAAACAGAGGAGCTTAAAAAGCAGATAAACGCATAAATAATGTCTACTGAATAATTGCATTAGCAAATGCAATTATATAAAATCGAGTTAAAATCTCGATTTTATGGGTCAAAACCTTTGTTTTGACCGTCAGTATCCATTGATTGTCGCC
>CDZG01045737.1_pt1 | contig 24052 bp, 20 predicted proteins | sample 557741 | NCBI WGS metagenome assembly CDZG01 (sample SAMEA3182086, study PRJEB8094) | gut metagenome | biome: human; feature: gut; material: Stool; isolation source: human stools | place: Canada | collected 2013-01-21
GACTGGAAAGACGGGGAAATTACCCAGCAGGACTACCGGGATATGAAAGCCGATTATGAACGACAAACCATCGCTCTTACGGATGCGCTGGCCCGGCTGAACGCTGAACGGGCGGAACTGGCAAACGGTGTAAAGAGTGAGCATCCCGCATTGGTGGCCTTTACAAAACATCAAAATATCGACCAGCTTTCCCGGGAACTTCTCGTTGAGCTGATCGACCATATCAAGGTTTATGAGAATGGAAACATTAGTGTGAGATTTAAGTTTGCGGATGAATTTAGACGCATAGCAGAATACATTGAAATCAACACCACAAAACCCGCAGTAGCGGGCTAACCCCCGCTACATACCCCTTTGACAGTGTGTTTTCCTAATAGGAGCTAATCATATGATATTTACATTCCCACTTCGTGTGTGCTAAACTACTGACATCAAGTTTCATTTGGACTTGATTCCTCCTTTGATTTTTTGTTCTTGGTTGGCAGACCATCTTCATTTTATCAAAGGAGGATATTTTTTCTATGCATAGCTAAAGCTTTTTGGAACCACCGGCATTGCCGGTGGTTTTCTTTATACAACAAGGCGGCAGCAGCTTGCGCCGCTCCCGCCTTAAAATATTTTTGCTCTATTTTGCACCACAATTTAGCGTTTACACAAAATTTAGGACAGACCCCTTTGCAACTGGAGGTTAAAGCCCTTAATGACGTTGGTAGTGTAGCTCAATCTACACTATGCCCCAGTTTTCAGGCCATTGAGTACAGTTGCCCGGAATTTGGCTCTCTTATTTTTGCTATTGTCAGCCAATAATTTAAAACCCATAGGAATGCTGCCTCTAGTGTGTTCACCGCCGCTGTCTTCTCTCCCCTATACCTTTGCGGCCAGCAAAGGGCACTATGTAGTTTTGGTTTTTGCTTTAAAAGTCCGGGCCTGTATGTTGTAATAATTTAAATATCGATACAGCGTAGCACGGCTGACTCCAAGTTGTTTGCAAGCCTCTTTTGTATCTCCGTTGCATTGAGAAAGCGCTTGCTCGATTTTTTCCTTCTGCGCGGTGTCTTCTCCGGAATATTGTTTTGGTTGTGGTGTTCGCGTGTTTGATAACGGATGCAGCAAGTCATCCGGGAGATGTTCCGGCAAAATTACATCGTTTTTCCCACTGCAGTAGTAGGCACGCAAAATCACATTTTGCAATTCTCTCGCATTTCCGGGCCAAGTGTGTTGCTCTAGAATTCGCATACACTCCGGAGATATGATCTTGGACTCTCGTTCCCCTCTGCGGTTGATCTCCCCGATAAAATAGTTTGCTAAAAGAGGCACATCTCCAATCCGCTCCCGCAATGGGACAATGTGAAAAGAGAGCACATTGATGCGATAATATAAATCTTCTCGAAAATTATGATTTCTTACTTCTTTTTGTAAATCGCGGTTCGTTGCAGCAATGACTCTGATGTTTAAATTCTTTTCCGTTTTTCCTCCAATCCGAAAGATTCGGTGAGAGTCCAAAACGCGCAAAAGTTTGCTTTGGATTTCCAAAGGAAGTTCTCCGATCTCATCCAGAAAAATTGTTCCGCCATCAGCAAGTTCAAATTTTCCAGGATTACCTTGTCCAAGGGCTCCGGTAAACGCCCCCTTTTCATAGCCGAATAGTTCGCTTTCGACAAGAGAATGTGGCAGGGAGGCGCAGTTGACTGCAATAAACGGACCGTTTTTTCGATGGCTAGCACTGTGAATGGCATGGGCAAATAGCTCTTTTCCTGTTCCGCTCTCACCCTCTAATAGCACCGTACAATTCGTGGCCGCTATACTCTCCATTGTCTGGATCGTATGCAGGATTTGAGGCGCTTGGGTAATGATGGAGTCAAATACATACCGAGCGCGGTTCCCCATTACTTGATTGGCCAGAGCGTTGACCGAGCGGCTACGCCGGAGAAGCAAAACCGCCCCCTCCGGATGCTGTTCCACTGCAATAGGGAAAATAGAGATATTGCAAGAAATATGATGTCCCTCCACAAGCAGTTCTTCTTCTGCAAATGAGAAGGGGTTCATTTCCTTCTGCAAGCGGGATTGCAGTTCTTCATACCGAGCTCCGAACCATGTCGAAATTGAGCGCCCCAACAATTTCTCCTTGTTGGAACATAAAATTTGCTCTCCACCTCGGTTAATTCGTTGGATACATAGCTCATGATCCACCACAACAATTCCTTCTGAAATACTGGAAATTGCTGTGTCTACCAATTTGTAGGAATGTAACAATGTAAGATGATTTTCAATGGAAAAAGCCGCCAATGCCACAAGCCCCATGGTGTGAAGCGTTCCTGACCAGTCTTTTCCGGCCATGTTCAGCACACCGATAATTTTTCCATCTCTGTCATGGATCGGAGCGGCTGAACAAGTCCCGTCATGCTGGGCGGCACAATAATGCTCGGCCCCATAAACCTGGACGGGAGAATCTTCCAGCAAGGCCAGGGTAATTCCGTTTGTTCCGATATAGCGTTCATGCCAGCAAACACCCAGTGAAAACGAACTTTCATGCTCCATCTCGGCATAATATTCGTCCCCGCAAGAGTAAAGCATATAGCCGTCTGGGTTATGAAGAGAAATCAAATTTTTGGTTTTCCCGACCAAGGAATGCATTTTTTCCATAATGGGTTTCGCAAGATCAATCAGGGTTTGATTGGTCGCTTGCAGAGCTTGGAGCTCAGGACGGGATAAAATCGGAGCCCGAAGAGGCTTCATCATATCCACATGGAAGTCTCTGCTGCGCATCCAAGATGAAGCGATCATTGGCCTCACCTCTGGGGAAATTTCTCCGGTTTCCCGGAAAAGTGCCCATAGGTGTTTTAGATTCTGAAAATACTGCTGGTCCGTTGCATCTAACATTGCAAAACACCCCCTTTACAACATTATAACGTGTTTGCGCTACTTTGCAAGCAATTCTCTTCTTCTGACAGGAAAGCGGACGGGCAAAAAAGTCCCGTCCGCATTTTGCCGATTTATTTATATTACAGAATGGATTTCAGATACTCTACTACCTCTGCTTTGGGCGATGGGCGGAAAGAATTCCCTTGTGTTCCGCCCTCATGTATTGCATATTCCGCCATGGAGTCCAGCTGTTCCTCTGTGACGCCATAGTCGGAAAGACGCCCAATGCCGATCGAGCGGTTGAACGATTGCAGAGAATCGCTGACAATGCGACCGATCTCCTTTGGGGCGGCTTGGGCCTGGATTTCGGCGCCAAGAATTTTACCGATCCTTGCAATGCGGTCAGGAATGACCTCGCTCACCGATGAGAGGGCATAAGGCAGAACCAGAGCGCATGCGGTTCCATGATGGACGTGACCATATACACCTACGCCGTGAGCTATGGCATGACCCAAATGAAGGCCGACCTGAGTAAACGCCTGTCCGGCCATACAGGAGGCGATCAGCAACTGTTCCAGTTCCTCCAGATTGCCGGGTTCTTTCATTGCGGCAGGTAGATGCTTTACAATCATCTCCATGGAAGCGAGGGCTAGCGGTTCCATCATAACATTGGCGGCTTTGCAGGTATATGCTTCTGCACTGTGGGAAAATGCATCCATGGCTGTGGCTGCGATCATGGAGGGAGAAAGCGCAGTCAGCAGTACGGGATCCAAAATAGCCACATCGGGGCCGGCAAAGGGATTGGCAAAAATATACTTGTAATTTGCTTCCCGATCCAACACAACCCCAATGTCAGTGCTCTCTGACCCTGTACCGCAAGTGGTGGGGATGGCAAACAGCAGGTTGCTGCGGCGGATCGGCTTGATTTGTCCCTTGCAGTATGCGATGATATCCCCGTCTACGTCCAACATGCAGGCAATTGCTTTGGCTGTGTCCATGGCGCTGCCCCCGCCAAAGGCGACAATAGCAGACACGTCATGTTCTTTGGCATAGGTGATGCCGCTGCGCACAGTCTCCACCGGCGCGTCAGGCAGAGAGCCATGGAAGACACAAGGCGTGAAGCCTCCGCTGCGGATGCTGTCCAACAGAGAATTCAATAACCCAAGGGAATAGGTTTTATTGCCGCACACCACCATGATATTTTTGCCTGCGCCCCATTGGTTTAAAAGTTCCCCGGTTTGATGAACACTGTTTCTTCCCGCCACTACGAAAGACGGAGCATGAAAATTAAATTCGGTTAACATAAGAATTCCTCCTTACAATAATTAGGGACCCGCTACAAAATACCCAGCATAAAAGCTGCCAATTGTGTCTGCGGACAAAGATGGACAAAACAAGGAAAAATAGAGGTGCAAGTACATCGAATTATGACAGATTCGGTAAAACAGATCCATTCGATTGAAAATTTTGAGAATTTTATTGTCTCGCCATGAGAATTTTCTTGCGAAGGCTTATTCCATTTCGTGGGGAGACGTTTCTCAGCCCACTGGCTTTTGAGATGGACATACTGAACTCATCAGAATAGCCAAAAAAGAAATGGTTTTTTTATCAAATGATCCAAATTTCACTGGTTTACCAGATGTTCAGGCAAAAGGTGTCCGTTATGGCAAAGCGATTGCTTGTATTTTAGCAGGCACGCAAAGCGTGACCAAATATAAGGAGTGTGGTTTTATGCTGACGCAAGAAAAAGAGCGGGAACTGCAGAATTTTGCCCGTGAAATTCGGATCCAAACCATCCGACAGATTGGGATTCGGGGATTTGGACACATCGGTGGATGTATGTCAATCGCGGATCTACTGAGTGTCCTGTATGGGGAGGACATGAAGTACGATCCCCAAAATCCTTCCTGGGAGGGCCGGGACTGGTTGGTTTGCTCCAAGGGCCACGCGGGACCGGCCATCTATGCGGCACTGGCACTGAAAGGCTTTTTCCCGATGGAGTGGATGGAAACGTTGAACCAGCCCGGGACAAATTTACCCAGCCATTGTGATCGCCGGAAGACGCCGGGTATTGATATGACCACAGGCTCTCTGGGACAGGGGCTCTCAATTGCAGCCGGCATCGCGCAGGCATACCTTTTAAATGAAAAAAAGAACACTGTTTATTGCATTATGGGAGACGGGGAGTCCCAGGAGGGCCAAAATTGGGAAGCCATCCTGTATGCGGCACAGCAGAAGCTGGGAAATCTTATCCTCTTTGTGGATGACAATAAAGCCCAGATTGACGGCTACGTTAGTCAGATTAATGAGATGGAGAGCTATGTAGACAAATTTAAGAGCTTCCACTGGGATGCTGTTGAGATCAACGGACACGACTATAATGCCATTCATGAGGCAATTCTAAATGCCAAAGCGGTTCAGGATAAGCCCAGCGCCATTATTCTGCACACCATCAAAGGGAAAGGCTGCACATTTGCCGAGCGCACCTGGTGCCATCATATTTCTGTGTCCAAAGAGGATATGGAGGAAGCGCTTCAGGCGCTTCAAGCCTGATTTTGACAAAAAAAGGAGGAACATTTATGGGCTATCAAGTAATGAACAAGATTGAAATGGAGCCGTCCGGTCTGTCAGAGACTTATTTTCATACCATGATGCGTTTGATGGGTGAAAATCGTGATATCATGGAGCTGGAAGCTGACCTAGGCGTTTGCATTCTCGGCGGCGGATACAAGGAAATGGAACAAACCTACCCGAAACAGCTGTTCAACTGCGGGATTCAGGAAGCCAATATGGTCGGGGTCGCCTGTGGCTTGTCCGCGGTTGGGAAGATCCCCTTCTGTCATACCTTTGCACCGTTCTTGGCTCGCCGTGCCAATGATCAGATTTTTATTTCTGCCTGCTATGCAGGGGCCAATATTCGCTTGGTTGGATCTGATCCTGGCGTAATGGCTGCTTTCAATGGGGGTACGCACATGCCCTTTGAGGACGTTGCGGCTTTGCGCGCCTTCCCCGAATTGACAATTGTAGAACCCACCGATAGCGTGATGTTGGTCAACCTGATGGATCAACTGGCAAAACTCCAAGGTGTCTATTATATCCGTATGGCCCGAAAACCCATGGCCAAAGTTTATCAGGAAGGCTCTGATTTTACCATCGGAAAAGGCTGTGTGATTCGTCCGGGCTCGGATGTCACCATTGTTGCCGCTGGAATAATGGTCGCCGAAGCGATGGAGGCCGCAGAGTTGCTGGCAGCCGATGGAATTTCTGCCCGTGTGGTGGACATGTTTACGATCAAACCCATTGATGAAGATCTTTTAACAACCTGCGCGCAGGAGACAGGTGCAATTGTCACAGCTGAAAATCACAACATTATTGGAGGCCTGGGCAGCGCAGTCTGTGAGACGCTGGGCAGCAATTGCCCTGTCCCTGTTGAGCGTGTGGGCGTCAAGGACAGATTCGGCGAGGTTGGCCCCATTGACTATTTAAAACAGGTCATGGGCCTTACTGCCCAGGACATTGCCGTGGCAGCAAAAAAGTCAATTTCCCGGAAATAAAGTCGGAAGAAAAGGAGAAAACACGCGATGAAAAGGACAAGAGCCGTATTGGTTGCGCCTAAGCAGTTTGATTTTGTTCAGGAGGAAATCCCAAAGCTGAAAGAAAATGAAGTGCTGTATAAAACTATCAGTGTAGGGCTGTGCCATTCTGACATCCCCGCATATCGCGGAACCAGCGCCATGGGCTTCGGAAACAAACATGGCTATGACGCAATGATCAAGAACCCTCAGTTCCCCATGGGAATTGGGCATGAGCCAGTATGCGTTGTCGAGGATGTAGGCAGTGCCGTTACATGTTTCCGACCGGGCGATTTGGTGACGGGCGTACTCAGTACCTGTATTGCGGATTACAATGTAGCAGCCAACGCACAAATGATCAAGATCCCGGAGACATCAAAGCCGATCGACGCCTGCCTGGGTGAGCCGATGATGTGCGTGGCCAACATTGTGCGTGCCGTGGAGCCGAAAATGGGAGACCGGGTTGCTGTGATAGGGTGCGGTTTCATGGGGCTTATGGTTATTGCCGGACTGAAAAGTCGGGCTCTAGGCGATATTGTTGCCATCGACTTGGATGAAAAGCGCCTGGAAATGGCGGTCCAATACGGAGCGACCAAGACCATTAATCCTAAAAACGTGGATGTGGAGGACGTCTCGTTTGAACTGACCCACGGGAGGATGTATGATTGTATTGTTGAGATCACCGGGAGCTTGCGCGGATTGCAGACCGCTCTTTCGGTGGCAAAAATATCGGGCCGCGGCAAGATCCTTGCACCGTCTGTGTATTCAAAAAATGAGACATGGACAGAGGAGATGGCCTACAATATGATGTACCGTTCTCCCATTATCCATGTGGTTCATCCTTATTATACGAATGAATACATGCATACTCTGGAAATCGGAGTGGAAGCTTATGTCAAGGGTGTATTCCCCACAGAGGAATTGATCACCCACCGTATCCCATTCGAACGGGTTGACGAAGGCTTCCGGCTGCTGGATACGAACCCGCCCGGATATATTAAGGGAATTATTACATTTTAAGAATCTGCAGATTGATGAAAAAAGGAATAGAGAGGAGCGCCCATGAAAGAAACTGAATCCATCCAAACTGTGGATACAAATATTAAGATTCCTTTTTGGAAAGCGGCCTGCTTTGGGTTAGGAGATTTCGGAAATAACTTTGTTTGGACCTTTGTGGGATCCTATCTGATGATTTTCTATACAGATGTATTTGGGATCCCAATGGCGGCTGTCTCCTTGCTGATGCTGATTGCACGGGCATGGGACGCGATCAATGACCCGATTATCGGAGGTCTGTCCGACCGCACCAGGACCCGCTGGGGCCGCTACCGGCCTTGGGTGCTGCTGATGTCTTTCCCAACAGCAATCATTACGGTGCTGACGTTCTGGGCACACCCCGATTGGTCTAATACATCCAAGATTGTCTATATGTATGTGACATATGCACTGCTGGTATTCTGTTACACAGGAGTGAATATTCCATACAGCGCAATGACCAGTGTTTTAACTCAGAATACGGACGAACGGGCGAAGCTGTCCACTATGCGGATCACCCTTGCCAATATCTCTATTGCCGGAATTGGGATCATCGTTATTCCCATGGTCTCTGCTTTGGGCAAAGGGGATGCCGCGATGGGATACCGCCTGACTGCGGTCATTTTTGTGCTCATATTTATGTGCTGTTCCGCAGTCGTGTTTGCGACGCAGAAGGAAGTCGTTCCTCCTCCGGTCAAGCATAAGTACCCCCTTAGGGTTCAATTTAAATCCATGTTGGCAAATCGCCCATTTTTGATTGCATTCTGCGGCCAACTGCTCTGGGGCTTTTTTATCCACGGAAGAGGTTCCATGTATACTTACTACTTCAAGTATGTCCAGGGCGACGCAGGTCTGATGTCTCTATATAATCTTGTAGGACTTGTCCCTCTCGTTGCAGGCTGCTATCTGTTTAAAGCTTGGTATAATGTCGATGGCAATAAGGGGCGTGTCACCGCTTATGGATGTATCGGAGCCGGTATCGCCATGATCCTTATGCGATTTACCTCACCTATCGGTTCGCCTGTACTATTCTATGCGCTGTGTGCAATTTCTAAATTCTTTGAAGGGGTTTTGGCTTCTGGTATTTATGGCGTGATTCCCGACACGGTAGAATACGGGCAGCTGAAAACCGGGGTTCGAAACGACGGCTTTTTGTCTGCATTTATCTCGCTGGGAAATAAATTTGGCATTGCATTGGGCAGTGCCGGCGTGGCGGCCATTCTGGCAGTTTTGGGGTTCCAAGCGAATGTGACGCAGACTCCTTTGGTCAGCGGCACCATCAACAATTTCTTTACTGTAATTCCAGGAATCTTGTCTGTTCTGTGCGGAATTGTCTTCTTGTTCTACAAAATTGACCGAAAGACCTTCAATGATATTTTGTCAAAGCTGAACGACAAAGTGCAATCTAATGACCCAGATCTTGTTTAAAGTAAACTCGCTTCAACTAGATTTTTAGTCTCATAGCGGTCAGTCCGGCTCAAATGCTTCCAATTATTAGGATGGTATTTGAGTCGGGCTGTTCGCTTTTGGAATTTCAGATCATGAGACCATATTGCGGCACGGTTTCGATTCCTGTATGCTATAATAAAGAAAAACTGATTGTATGGTCCAATCCTCAAATTTGTCTTTCTCAATGTTTCGGCAAAAATCAGTTTCAGAGCCTCCCATACTAGACCATGCTCTTTGCAAGCAAGCAGTGGGTTCCACATGTGCAGGCAAAAAAACGATAATATACTTGCGACAGGAGATGATGTCTATGCTACAATCGCAAATTCATTGCCAGCAACAAATCCTATCAGCCGAAATGAGACAATCACTAAAAATCCTGCAGTTACCAATGGCTGGACTGCAGGCAGAATTAATCCAGTTTGCAGAAGAAAACCCAATGGTAGATCTGGACCAATTCTATAAAGATTGGCAGAACGGGGACTCCAATTCGCTTATGACTTTTTGTGAGGATTTTTCCGGTTCCATTTTTGAGACCGTGATCCCGTCCCGTCAGGCGGCCAATGAAAATGATTCTGCTCAGACTGCTGATGGCGGTTCAATACAACATCAGGAAACCTTTTCAGAGTATGTGAAGGAACAGCTTCCACAAATTTTGAAATATCTTCCATTTCGCTATGCGGCATGGTGCGAATACATCATTGACAGCCTGGACCATCGCGGATATCTAGACGAACCGCTCGATTTGTTGGCTTCCTTCATGGGAAGTTCAGTGGAAGAGGCCACGCAGGCTTTGTACGCTGTGCAGAGCTTAGCTCCGACCGGAGTGGGTGCTCGCTCTCTGGAGGAATGTTTAACCCTCCAATTAGCTCACAGTCCCTATTTTAACAAATATACTCTGAACATCATTCAGGATTATCTTCCCCTTCTGGCGAAAGGAAATATAGAAAAAATCTCAAAAAATCTGAAGATTCCTTTTGCTGAAGCACAACGCTACTGTCAAGTCATTCAAGCATTTAACCCGATTCCCAGCAATGGGTTTTTGCAGTCCAGCGATTTGCCCGTCTATATAATTCCGGATGCTGCTGTGGAAATCCAGGGCCAGGAAATTACGGTGTCTTACAACCAGCGGGCTCTGCCTAAAATTTCTCCGCTCCCGGAATATCTTGCTATAATAGAACAGCAGAAAACAACAAAATTAGGTGCTTATTTAGAAGATCAAAATCATCGAATCATAAGGATGCAACAGGATCTGGAGCGACGAGAATCTACCCTGATCAAAATGATTCGTTTTATTTTGGACAGACAAAAAGAATACCTCTTGGGGCAAGTCCCAGCCCCCGTTCCTCTGTCTGTTCAGGAAATCGCCCAAGAATTGCACTTCCATCAAAGTACCATCAGCCGCGGCATCAAAGACAAGTATATTTTCTTTTCTGGACACACGGTCCCGCTTCGGGAGTTTGTAAGCGGCAAGGTAGGAAATGGAGCGCCCGTAAACAAAAGAATGCTGAAAATCTGTTTTGACCGCATTATAGACGCAGAAGATAAATTGCATCCTTTGTCAGACGAAAGCTTGCGTCGAGTGCTGTCTTCCATGGATATAGAAGTGTCACGACGGACGGTGACTGAATACCGAAAAGAATTCGATATTCCATCCGCGGCATATCGGAAACGGAAAGAACGATAAAATTCTGAAAAGGTGGAGATTCATAAACGCCTCCATATATAAGCTAATGTTATCATTTTGTTATCGGTATTGATAACACTTGCTCAGTAGCTGTGGATAATAGCTATATGCTGTGGCTTAAATTATAAGCGAGTTTTTTTTGTTTTTTTAATTCTATACCCACCAGGACAACAGATAGCACAAACGCTGAAAAATCAGCAACAGGCCCCGCTAGCAATACTCCCATAATTCCGAAACGAAGCGGGAGCAGCAGGGTAAGCGGAATCAAGAAAAAGGTCTGCCTTGTTAATGCCAACAGAGCACCTCTTAACGATTTTCCTATTGCGGTAAAAAAGCTGGAAGAAAGCAACTGCACACCATTTACCAACACCATGAAAAGATAGGTACGCATGAACAAAACAGCAAATTCAAAATACAGCTCGTCCCCATTTCCGAATAGCGAAATGATAGATTGCGGGAAAAATTGAAATGCGATGAAAGCAATAGTGGAAACAACAAGGTTCCATTTTACCGCAAGCAGGTAAGCCTCCCGTACACGATGGTATTGCCTTGCCCCATAGTTGAAGCCGATAATCGGCTGTGTTCCCTGCGAGATTCCTACAACAATCGCAAGGATTATGGCATTTGTTTTCATAACGATTCCGCAAGCAGCCAAGGGAATATCCGCTCCATATTTTGTTAATGCGCCGTAATAAGTCAACGAATTGTACTGAATGATTTGAATCACGGTAACTGCAATCTGGTTTGAGCTGCTGCTTATCCCCATGTTGCAAATTTTCAGGCTTTCTTTAATGTCCAATAAAAACGACTCTTTTTCAAAATGGATTGTTTGGAAACGCCATAGATAACGGAGTGCGAGTATGAAAGAAAAAATTTGCCCAATAACCGTTGCCCAAGCTCCGCCGGCAATTCCCCAATCGCAAACAAAAATAAAAATGGGGTCAAGAATGGTATTGATAATAGCTCCCACAACCATGCAGACCATTGAATACTTTGGTTTTCCATCTGCTCGAATCAAATTGCTCATACCATTCGTTACAATGAGAAACGGCATTCCAATCAATGTTATTCTGGCATACTGCTTTGCATATGGAAATACATCTGTCGTTGCCCCAAATGCCTTTAGGAGCAAAGGCAGAAAAGTTTCTCCAACCAGCAAATAAATAATTCCGAAAATTCCCATCAGAACAATACCATTTCCCGCTGCTTTGGCGGCAGCTTTCGGCTCTTTGCGTCCAAGACAGAGGGAAACGCGGGAAGCACTGCCAATTCCGACCAGTAGTGCAATGGCAAGGCAGATGGTAGAAAACGGGTAGGCAACATTGGTTGCTGCATTTCCCAAATAACCGACCCCTTGACCAATAAAAATCTGATCCACAATATTGTAGATTGAGCCGACAAGAGACGCCACAATACTGGGAACAGCAAAATTTTTCAACAGCTTTGAAATTTTTTCATAGCCCAGAGGATTTTCAGTCATTGAACTCCTCCCCCTTTCTCTCTATATGGAGTTCCGATGTGATATTTCTGCCCGCCTGTATTAAGAAATCCATAAAAAGGTTCTGCTCGGATTCGCTCATACCCTGCAATAAAAGAGCTTCTGTCTTTTCGCATATCATCTGTATCTCGTCAATAATAGACAATGCTCTTTCTGTAGGATACAATTTACATGTCCGCTTATCCTTATCATTGGGAGAACGTGTAATCATTCCCTGCTTTTCCAATGTCGCAACCGTCCGTACAATATTGCTTGGATGAACATAGAACATATTCAACAAAGAATCTTGTAGAATACCGGGCGAACGACAGATTTTGATTAAGAACATATATTGACTGTTGTTGATTCCATAGGGGGCAAGTTGCTTGTCCAAATAGATTTTGTAAAATCGGTCTGTTACGGAAAGCCATTTTAATAGTTTCATAGATATATTCCTCCTAACCTCCAGTATTATAACACAATATGCGTGCGCACGCAGCTACTTTTAACATTATATCTGTCGCTTTGTCCTCCTAAACACAAATCAATTCTACTCAGTGATTATCGGAAATGTGTACGGCGTATGCTGCCCAGTGAACATCTCCACGGGACACATCGAATTTTCACGGCTTCGCAAAACGGAAAGTGTCACCTTATGAACAGTCCCTTGCCGAGAGAAAAATAAATCGCTGGAAACGGGAACGCCCCCCGGCACTGTGCGTCTGGCACAGTGTCGGGGGCGTTTTTCCGTGTCTTAGTTATGAGCCAGTTCATTAAGGAGCTGCTTTCGATAGTCCACATCCAGATAATGTACAATAAGTTGCGCAAATTGAAAAAAGCATAAAAGAAGACATAGCTTGCAGGCTTTGGTAGAATGAAGTCACGACACACCATTCTGAAAGGAGACAGCAAACTATGTCCGAGAAAATTGTACAGCTGAATGAGGAAATTATCAAGGGTCAGCTCAAAGAATTAGTTCGAGGAAGTGTAGAAGAGACGCTGAACGAGCTGCTGGAAAAGGAGGCGGAGTCGCTGACGCAGGCGGCCCGCTATGAGCGCAACGAGGCCCGTCAGGGCTACCGCAGCGGTCACTACGACAGGAACCTTACCACGACCTCCGGTGACGTTACGCTCCACGTCCCCCGGCTCAAGGGCGTATCCTTCGAAACCGCCATCATTGAGCGGTATCGCCGCCGGGAGAGCAGCGTGGAGGAAGCCCTCATCGAGATGTATCTGGCGGGTGTTTCCGTGCGCCGTGTGGAGGACATCACGGAGGCACTGTGGGGCAGTAAGGTTTCGCCCGCTACCATCAGCGAGCTGAACAAGAAAGCCTACGTTCACATCGAGGACTGGCGCAACCGCCCCTTGCAGGGCGGGCGCTATCCATACGTCTACGTGGACGGCATCTACCTGCGCCGCAACTGGGGCGGAGAGTACGAAAATGTAGCTGTTTTGGTGGCGATCGCCGTGAACGAGGATGGTTTCCGTGAGGTTTTAGGCGCTGCCGAGGGCATGAAAGAGGACAAGGCCAGCTGGGTCGGTTTCTTCCAATGGCTTCGTGGGCGCGGCCTGAACGGCGTGAAGCTCATCGTGGGCGACAAGTGCATGGGGATGCTGGAGGCTGTGGGTGAGGTGTTCCTGGACGCCAAATACCAGCGCTGCACGGTGCATTTCTACCGCAATGTTTTCTCTGTTGTGCCTAAATCAAAGGTCAAGATCGTGGCAAAAATGCTCAAGGCGGTCCACGCCCAGGAGAGCAAAAAAGCCTCCCGTGAAAAGGCAAAAGCTGTGGTCGCCGAGTTAAAAGCCATGAAACTGAAGGAGGCTGCCAAGAAGGTCGAGGACGGCATTGAGGAGACGCTGACCTACTGCGATTTTCCCAGCGAGCACTGGACCCGCATCCGCACCAACAACGTGATCGAGCGGCTGAACCGGGAAATCCGCCGCAGGACCCGCGTGGTGGGGACATTCCCCGATGGCAACTCCGCCCTGATGCTGGTCTGCGCCCGGCTCCGCCATGTGGCAGGTACCCAGTGGAGCTGCAAGAAGTACATGAACATGAAGCACTTGGAGGCGGTCATGGACGACGCCTCTGTTGCCGGCTGATTTCACTCAGCCGGAGCCTGCAAATCTTTTTGCGCATAAATCTTGACGGAACCCACATCCAAGACGCAGCGATGGAAGTCCATCAGACGGTGTTCGTCGAACAGCTTTTCACAGAGCTTGGTCAGCGGATGATTCATCAGCTTTGCAGAAATCCCGACCTCGTTGAAAAACCTTGCCCATGTGAAGACCTCTTCTAAATCCTCCTGCCCAAGCGTGGCAGGAATGATGGCGTTGCAGAGACGGACAATAGGGCTGCCCGCAAATCGCTTTGCCACTTCCTCCGGTGTGCATTCATAGCGGTCATAGTCAAAGGAAAGCGCATCCTCAATTTTAAGAAAATTTTCGGTTTCATCCCGTGTCAAGGTTATGGTGTAGTCTCCCATACCAGACGGCACATCAATATTCTCCATGACATCAAGCTCGTAACGAGAGCCGCCGATGATCGCCCCAAAGGAGAAGGACTGACAGATTACTGCTGGGTTTTTGTCTATCTTGTCCTCATTTAGAAATGACAGCGGATTATACTCCGTCAGTTCCCAGTCGATTTTTCCTCTCTCTGTTTGCTCGGCAATCTGCTGGATCAGATGTTGTTCTTCTTCGTGCAGATTTTCATTGTACATCATGATACGCAAAAGAAGCGTATGACCGCCCCTCCATGGCAGCCATACACCACACCAACAATGAAGCAAACGGAGTGTCCAAAACTGGACAGTCACAAAAAGTTTACGCTTCTTTGCTTTGCTAAACTTTCGCACAGTCTTGCGAAATGTGTAGAATTGTGATATAATATTTATTATAGTGTGCAAAAGGAGGGTGAATTGCAAAAGTAACTTCCGGTTTGCACGATTTACTTCCGGACTTCAAAAAGCCTTGCAAGATTAAATTCCGGGAAATAAGCATTACCCTCTCAAATCCGGAAGTTAATTTTACAAACAATGCCGAAACCGGAATTTAATCTTACAAAGAAATTGAATATTGTCAGCGGGTATGTTAGCATAGAGACAGATCGGACACCCTCGCCTAAAAATGGGCATGCCAAGCGGAGGTCGAAGTGTTTTTGCAAAATTTGCAAAAGTAACTTCCACCCCTGCATACGGATATATTCCGAATAGCAGCAGCTTGATTTTACTTTTTGAGCAGTCGGGGTGTCAGATTGATATCGTTTGCGGGGATCTCCTGAATGCCGAGAGACGGCAGAATGGTATCTCCATATAAGAAGCTGAACAACCGGTGGGCTGACTGGTTGTTCAGCTTCTTTCTCGTATAGGAGTTAATATGACTCATCATGAGCAGGATATCGCTCTGCTGCAAATGGTCAAAGGATGTACCTTTGGGAAGAATGCGCCGGATAAATTCGTGGGTGACTTCACAGCTGCCTTTCTGGTCAGAACGCTGAGGATTGCAATAGAAGACTCTGCTTCGTACCTCTCCAAGTTCAGTGCATTCAATGGAAACTGGGTCGGTAAATTCACTGCCTCTGTCCGTCAGAATGATGGGAAACAATCGGCAGTATTGCTCGTGCCCAAGAGTTTCGTACAGCCATTCAAAAACCTCCGTAACAGACCGTGCCGTGTTCCTGTCCCGCAGAAAGGCCAGCATGAGGGTGGAGTTGCGGAAGAACACTGTAAGCAGCACCTTGCCACCCTTGCGGCCCTCTACAGAATCGATTTCCACGATGGGAACATCCGGATTGGCTGCGGTGTATTCCAGAAAATCTTCATAGGTCCTGCCCAGGTGGCACTGCTTGTCTACCCGTACAGAGGGTTTCCTTTTGCGCACCTTGTAGCGGACCTTTCTGGGCAGATCCATATTTCCTACGGACAGAAGACCGGCATCCACATAATTGTAGATGGTCCTCTCGTCCAACATGATTTCGTCGCCATTATTCACGCAGATCTGGTGAATGGACTGTCCCTGCTGAATGAGCGGCGAGATGATCCGGTCGATTCGCTGAAGCTCCGCTGGCGTCACAGCAAAGCCCTGCCGGGACTCGCTGCGGGTCGCTTCATACTCTTTCTGGGCGAATTTTGCTTCGTAAAGGTGCCGCTCCAGTTTGCAGACCTTACGCTGCTGGCAGCCGTTGCAGACATACGGCGGCTTGTTCAGCTTGGAGCATTGTGCTTTCTGGAAGTCGGGACAGGTCTCAAAGCACTTGGCCTTGAAGCAGGTATGACACATTTTTCCGTAAGGAAACTGGCAGAGTGTGCACACATCACCGTAGTGTTTGCATTCCTTACGGACACCGCAGGGATTGTATCCTCCGGCCTGCTTTAGTTTGATATGCGCACGGACTTCTTTGGAGATGGTTGTGGGGTCTTTTCGCAGTTCTGCTGCAATGGCAGAAAAGCTTTTCTGTTCTTTGAGACCGACTTCAATGGCGATTCGGTCACTAAGGGTCAAATGTGTATTCTTAGCCATGGTTTTCTCCGTTTCTCTGCTGCCGCCATTCGGAGAAGACGAAGGGGCTCTGCCCCTTAAACCCTGAGGTTTATCGCTTTTGTTTCCGGGAAGGCAGCAAAAAAGGCAGCATCCGTTCAGATGCCGCCTTCCCGCAAACCCTATGTGCCGCTCAGGTCGCTCCTCAGTGTTGCCCTATCCTGCGCATAGGTAAAGCATTTACATTGTAATTTACCGTTGGGAGCATGTCAATGTCTTGGAAAATGTTTGTAAGAGTTACTTCCAGGTACCTTTTTGCAAGATTAACTTCCGCATGACTGGCTACCCAACCGGAAATTAGTTTTTCAATTGAGGTGTGCAAAAGGAGGCAAACATGGCTGTTTCATATAATCGTTTGTGGAAGTTACTGGTTGATAAGAAGATGAGCAAGGCTGATTTGAGGAAAGCCTCCGGCGTTGCGCCTAACACAATGACAAAACTACGCAGGGACGAGGAGGTCACGCTCACCGTCCTTGGCAAGATATGCAAGACCCTTAATGCCGACTACGGTGACATTATGGAGTACATAGATGAGGAGGACACGTGATATGACACCCGAAGAAAAAGCACGGCTTGTGATTGATGAAAAACTGCGTCAGTCCGGCTGGGTCATTCAGGATATGAAAAAGCTGAATCTTTCTGCCGCACTGGGCGTTGCTGTCCGTGAATTCCCCACAAGCACAGGTGAGGTGGACTATGCCCTTTTCATTGACGGCAAGCCTGTGGGTGTTGCCGAAGCCAAGCGTGAGGAAAAAGGCGAATCTATCACCGATGTTGAGGTGCAGTCTGGGCGTTATGCCAACAGCATCTTCAAATGGATAAAGAATGATTACAAAATTCGCTTTGCTTATGAAACCACAGACAAGCTGATTCGGTTTACGGATTATAACGATATAAAGTACCGCTCCAGAACGGTGTTCTCATTCCATCGCCCGGAGACCCTGCTTGCGCTGTTAGGGCAGTCGGATACCATCCGTAATAACATGAAGCATTTCCCTGCATTGGATGAAACGGGATTTCGCAAATGTCAGGTGAATGCCATCAAGAATCTGGACAAGTCTTTTGCTGAGAACCGCCCCAAGGCACTGGTGCAGATGGCAACAGGCGCAGGCAAAACATTCACAGCAATCACTGCGGCCTACCGTTTATTGAAATACGGAAAAATGAACCGTATCTTGTTCCTTGTGGATACAAGAGGTCTGGGAGAACAGGCAGAGCGTGAGTTCCTTGCCTATACTCCCAATGATGACCCACGCTCTTTTTCACAGCTTTACGGTGTCCGCAGGCTGAAAAGTTCCTACATACCAAACGATATCCAGATTTGCATCTGCACCATTCAGAGAATGTACTCCATCCTGAAGGGCGAAGAACTGGACGAATCTATCGAGGAAAAATCCTTTGCGGAGTTTGTTACGGCAGAGAGCAAGGCTCCCAAAGAGGTGGTGTACAACGAGAAATATCCGCCGGAGTTCTTTGACTGCATTATCGTGGATGAATGCCACCGCTCCATTTATAATGTGTGGAGCCAAGTGTTGTCCTATTTTGATGCCTTTATCATTGGCTTGACCGCCACCCCGGATAACCGTACTTTTGCGTTTTTCAACGAGAATATTGTCAGCGAGTACCCAAGAGAACAGGCTATCATTGACGGCGTTAACGTTGGCGAGGATATCTTTCTCATTGAAACACAGGTGGGCAAAAACGGCGCTCATCTGATGAAACAGCTGATTGAATACCGTGACCGTCTGTCCAGAGCCAAACGATGGAAACAGCTGGACGAGGATGTGGATTATAAGCCAACCCAGCTTGACCGGGACATTGTCAACCCAAGTCAGATACGCACGGTCATCCGTTCCTTTAAGGATAATCTGTTCACCACACTGTTCCCACGCAGAAAAGAAGTGCCAAAGACACTGATTTTTGCAAAGACGGACAGCCATGCGGATGACATCATTCAGATTGTCCGTGAGGAGTTTGGCGAAGGCAATGACTTCTGCCGCAAAATCACCTATTCCGCTGACAACCCGGAATCTGTGCTGAGTTCCTTCCGCAATGATTATAACCCTCGTATTGCCGTCACGGTGGATATGATTGCCACAGGCACCGATGTAAAGCCAATCGAGTGCTTGATTTTCATGCGTGATGTACGCAGTAAAAACTACTTTGAACAGATGAAAGGCAGAGGCACTCGTGTGCTGAGTAAAGAGGACTTGCAGAAAGTCACCCCATCTGCCACAGAGAATAAAGACCATTTCGTGATTGTGGATGCGGTTGGCGTTACCAAATCCAAGAAATCGGATACCAGACCGTTGGAACGAAAACCGACCGTCAGCATGAAAGAACTCATGATGAATGTGGCACTGGGTGCAAAAGACGAGGACACGTTGACCTCTCTTGCAAACCGTGTCATTCGACTGAACAGCCAGATGTCCCCGGCGGAGCGTAAGCAGTTTGAAGCGAAGGTCGGCACTGCTGCCGGATCCGTGGCTGAAAATCTGCTGAATGCCTTTGATGAGGATGTGCTGACTGCCAAGGCGCAGGCGGACACAGGCTCTGCGGAGGTCACGGAGGAACAGCTGAAACAGGCACAGAAAGAATTGATACAGGCTGCCGTTGCACCGTTCCATGACCCGGATGTCCGTGATTACATTGAGAATGTGCGCCGCAGCCATGACCAGATTATTGACAACACCAACATCGACTCTGTCCTGTTTGCAGGCTTTGATACGCAGCAGGAAGAAAACGCAGACCGCATCCTCGCTACCTTCCACGAATTTATTGAGGAAAACAAGGATGAGATTATTGCCCTGCGTATCATCTATAATGAAAGCTACAAAGACCGCCCCATGGCTATCGAACAGCTAAAAGAACTGTATGGCAAGTTGAAAGCCAAGGGCATCACCGTAGAACGCCTGTGGGACTGCTATGCCATCAAGAAGCCGGCAAGGTAAAGCGTGGCACGATGGCGCAACTGACAGACCTCATCTCCATCATTCGCTTTGAGATGGGCTATACCGATAACCTCAGCCCGTTTGCGGATAAGGTGAATTATAACTTTATGCAGTGGACGTTCAAACGTAATGCCGGACACATTCAGTTTACCGAAGAACAGATGGAATGGCTGCGTCTGATTAAAGACCACATTGCCACTTCCCTCAGTATCCTGCCGGAGGATTTGGACTTGACGCCCTTTGACAAAAAAGGCGGTCTGCTGGGCTTCTATGAGTCCTTTGGGGATGACTATGAGGTAATACTGAATGAGATGAATAGGGAGCTGGTAGCTTAAATGATAAAAGAAAAAAATTTGCCCAATGGATGGGCTATAAAACCAATGACAGAAGTTGTAACATGGGGGTCTGGTGGAACGCCTAAAGCAACAGAATCCCAATACTATGATAATGGGGATATTCCGTGGTTGATAATCGGTGATTTGAATGATGGTGTAGTTACAGAATCTCAGAGTAAAATCACTGAATTAGGATTAAAAAATAGCAGCGCGAAGATAATTCCTGCTGGCACTTTATTGGTTGCAATGTATGGAAGCATCGGAAAATTGGGGATTACAGGTATTGAATGCTGTACCAATCAGGCTATCGCATTTGCAAAAGAACTTCGTGGCGTATCTACAAAATATATGTTCTACTACATGGCTATGATGAAATCCAAACTCATATCAATGGGAAAAGGCGGAACGCAAAATAATATCAGTCAGACTATTCTAAAGTCTCTAAATGTAATAGTTCCTCCCCCAGAAGTTCAGGACAACCTCGTATTTCGAATTGAAGAATTATTCTCCGAACTGGACAAGGCTGTGGAAACCTTGCAGACCACAAAGCAGCAGTTGGCGGTGTATCGACAGGCGGTGCTGAAAGAGGCATTTGAGACATTCAAACGAAAAAGTGTACCAGAAAGGCATATTGCTGATATATGTGATTATATTGTGGATTGTCCGCATTCAACGCCAAAATGGGTGGAAGAAGGTAAACTGTGTTTGCGAACAACGAATTTCCGTAAGGGATTTTTAGATTTATCTAAACCAAACTATGTCTCTAATAGTACATTTGAAAACCGAATAACACGTCTCCGTCCAATGCCGGGAGATGTTTTATATAGCCGTGAGGGTGCCATATTGGGAATAGCTTGTATCATTCCAAAAGGACTTGAAGTATGCTTAGGACAACGAATGATGCTGTTACGGACTGGTCAAAACCTGAACAATAAATTTCTGATGCACTATTTGAATTCACCATTTTTAAACAGTGTCATTACAGAAAACATTGGTGGTTCTGCATCACCACATATTAACGTAGGTGACATAAAGAAATTCTTGATTCCTGTTCCTGATATAAATGAACAGGATCAAACGGTACAAATCATAGAATCCCGTCTATCCGTATGCGAAAGTATCGAGCAGACCGTGGATACCGCATTGGCACAGGCGGATGCCATGCGACAGAGCATATTAAAACAAGCCTTTGAAGGAGGTGTAGTATGACAGACTGGATTATGATTGCAATAACCGCAGTCTATGTGATTGCGACAATATTTATTTGTATATTTAACTATCGTTCTGCAAAAGCAACACGGGAACAGTTGGCAGAATCAAAACGTCAATTTGAAGAAAATAATCGTGCTTTTGTTACTGTAACCTTTGAAACAATACGAGGCAGCCTCCTTGTTCTAAATATACATAACCATGGACATCAGGTTGCCAATAATGTTTCTGTGAAAATCAATCCAGAGTTTATTGCCAATGTGCCGGATAAAGAGTATTTAGTAAAATTGTGTGAATCCTCGTTCACTTTGGGCGTTGATAAAAGTTGGTTTGTGTGTTTTGGAGGTACTCCGGAATTAGGGAAAATAAGTAATATTCCGTTGAAAATTACCATTTGCTACTCGGATATCTTTTCCACCTACTCAGAGTCCACAACGATAGACCTTAAACAGTATCTTTGGTCAATAATATATGATTCACCTACTGAAGATACTTATCAAGAAATGAAAAAAATGACAAAAAGCATTCAATCAATGGATAAGTCCATTCAAAAGTTACAAAAAAGAATGGATGCTTTTGATTCGAATAGAGGAGAAGTATCGAATGAGTGAACAAACATCAGCAATCGTATCAAAGGTTTGGGGGATGTGCAATCCGCTCCGGGATGACGGTGTTTCCTACGGAGATTATCTGGAACAGCTTACCTACCTTATCTTTCTGAAAATGTCCGATGAGTATTCCAAGCCGCCCTACAAAAAAGAAACAGGGATTCCTGCCGGATACACATGGTCGGACATGAACACCCTCAAGGGTGCGGAACTGGAGGAACAATATAAATCCACGCTGGAAGAACTGGGCAAACAAGGCGGTATTCTCGGTAAAATCTTCAAAGGCGCAAGTAATAAAATCAGCAGTGCCGCCATTCTGTACCGTGTAGTGCAAATGATTGACAACGAAAAATGGGTGGCAATGTCCTCCGATGTCAAAGGTGAAATCTATGAAGGTTTGCTGCAGAAGAATGCGGAAGATATCAAGAGCGGTGCAGGTCAGTATTTTACCCCTCGTCCGCTGATTCATGCAATGGTGAAATGTATCCGACCGGAGCCTATGAAAACCATCGCAGACCCCTGTTGTGGTTCCGGAGGATTTTTTCTCGCTTCGCAGTCGTTCGTTGCCGATCCGGAGAACTATTCCCTTGACCGGGAGCAGAAAGAGTTTCTGAAAAACGAAACCTTCTACGGCAACGAAATCGTATCTTCCACATATAAAACGGCTTTGATGAATCTGTATCTCCACAACATCGGTGATATTTACGGCAATGTACCGATTACCCTTGGTGATGCACTTCTCACAGACCCCGGCTACCGTGTGGACTATGTGCTGACCAATCCGCCGTTTGGCAAAAAGTCTGCTCTTACTTTCACCAACGAGGAAGGCGAACAGGAGGAAGAAGACCTCGTCTACAATCGACAGGATTTCTGGACAACCAGTTCCAATAAACAACTGAACTTTGTGCAGCATATCAATACCATTCTGAAAGCCACAGGAAAGGCTGCCGTTGTTGTGCCGGACAATGTTTTGTTTGAGGGCGGTGCAGGAGAAATCGTGCGCAAGAAACTGCTCGAAACCACTGACTTGCACACCATTCTCCGTTTGCCGACTGGTATCTTCTATAAGCCGGGTGTAAAGGCAAATGTTATCTTCTTTGACAAACGTCCTGCCAGTGCCGAAATGCAGACCAAGGAAGTGTGGATTTATGACTTCCGCACCAACATCCATTTCACGCTGAAACAGCACCCTATGACCGATGCCGACCTCGTGGACTTCATCCAGTGCTATAACCCGGAGAACCGTCATGACCGCACAGAGACATGGTCGGAAGAAAATCCGGATGGTCGTTTCCGCAGATTTGATGTAAAGGATATTCTGGAGCGTGACAAGACAAGCCTTGACCTGTTCTGGATTAAGGACAAGTCCCTCGCAGACCTCGATAGCCTGCCTGCCCCGGATGAACTGGCTGCGGATATCATTGAGAACTTGCAGAGTGCCTTGGAGAGTTTTCAAGAACTGCAAGCCCAACTGGGTAAATAACATACAGAAATAAACCAATCGTCCTCTCTGCCATAAAAACAGTGGGGACGATTTTCGTTTAATATCGTATTACTGTGTCACATAAATTCAAACACCAACCAAACACCATGACCCTTTGGAAAGTGCCGTATTTACCGCATTTATTGGCATTTTTACCGTATAGAAGTCTTTCTTCTCGAAATAGACAGCCACACCTTTTTCCTTCAGCTTGCGGATGGTGGTGACCGTGTCCACGGTATTCCTCGCAAACCGCGATATCGACTTTGTCAGAATCAGATCCACCTGTCCGTCAAGGCAGTCGGAAATCATCTGGTTAAATCCCGCTCGGCGGGAAGTGGTCAAGCCGGAGATGCCATCATCGACATATGGAGCTCAATCTCTATAAGGATGTAGGCATAGACCGTTTCAGCCTTGTTCCAAACGGCTTGCAGCAGGGCGTGATAGTCGATGTTTTCCAGAAACTCGTCGATCTCCGTTTCCGTGTAGCCGACCTCCGTACCCTTGCGGAACAGCGTGGTCAGCGCTTTTTCCAGCTCAGTTACTCTGCTCATGGTAATTCCTCCAATCATTTTAGTGACGCCGCTTTTTTCGGTCAGGGAGGATATGCCCCTCAATGACGGCGGCGTGTTTGCGGATTTTGATTTCTCCGCGTTTCTCGGATGCCTGCGCCTTGCCGTATCCCACGTCGGAGAGGAACAGCCGCAGCCGTTCGCCCTTTTCCCCCACAGGGGATTTCCACGACAGGACATCAAAAATAATCATGTGGCGGGTTTCGTCCATAAAGCGCTCCAGCGCAAGGATGCTGTGACCGCCGACAAAATCATCAGCGTTCATATTCGGCACCT
>CDZG01049499.1_pt1 | contig 23833 bp, 29 predicted proteins | sample 557741 | NCBI WGS metagenome assembly CDZG01 (sample SAMEA3182086, study PRJEB8094) | gut metagenome | biome: human; feature: gut; material: Stool; isolation source: human stools | place: Canada | collected 2013-01-21
GGGCAGTTTGACTGGGGCGGTCGCCTCCGAAAGAGTAACGGAGGCGCTCAAAGGTTCGCTCAGCACGGACGGAAACCGTGCTTTTGAGTGTAAACGCATAAGCGAGCCTAACTGCGAGACTGACGGGTCGAGCAGTAACGAAAGTTGGAGTTAGTGATCCGGCGGTATGTGAGTGGAAATGCCGTCGCTCAACGGATAAAAGCTACCCTGGGGATAACAGGCTGATCTCCCCCAAGAGTCCACATCGACGGGGAGGTTTGGCACCTCGATGTCGGCTCATCACATCCTGGGGCTGTATTCGGTCCCAAGGGTTCGGCTGTTCGCCGATTAAAGTGGTACGCGAGCTGGGTTCAGAACGTCGTGAGACAGTTCGGTCCCTATCTGTCGTGGGCGTAGGAAATTTGAGAGGAGCTGTCCCTAGTACGAGAGGACCGGGATGGACGCACCTCTGGTGCACCGGTTGTTCTGCCAAGGGCATAGCCGGGCAGCTACGTGCGGATTGGATAAACGCTGAAAGCATCTAAGCGTGAAGCCAACCTCAAGATTAGATTTCCCATAGCATAAGCTAGTAAGGTCCCCGGTAGACTACCGGGTTGATAGGCTGCGGGTGTAAGCACAGTGATGTGTGTGCCGGGCAGTACTAATAGACCGAGGGCTTGACCTATTACTTTTCGTTCCTCACCTTGCTTTTCCTTTGTTCGGTTTTTAGGGTGCGAGCTCTATCTGCACCATTAGCTCAGTTGGTAGAGCACCTGACTCTTAATCAGGGTGTCCCGGGTTCGAGTCCCTGATGGTGCACCATTTTTATTAGCCACGAGCTAATGTATTTATGTGGCCCGTTGGTCAAGTGGCCTAAGACTCCGGCCTCTCACGCCGGCAACATGGGTTCGAATCCCGTACGGGTCACCATTTTTTTATTTTGTGATAAAATGCCTATTTAGCTCAGTCGGTAGAGCATTCGTCGTAAATGTCATACCGGAAAAGCTAACAAAATTTAATATCTATAAACGCCGTTTTTCGGTGATTATATACAAATGCCCATTTAGCTCAGTTGGTAGTAGCATGCGGCTGTTAACCGCAGTGTCGTAGGTTCGAGTCCTACAATGGGCGCCAAACAGTTGGTGTTGATTGCGGCGAGGGTCCACCCGTTCCCATACCGAACACGGAAGTTAAGCTCGCTTGCGCTGAAAATACTCGGCGGGAAGCTGCCCGGAAAGATAAGTAGATGCCAACACTATAACAAAGCTCTTGGCACACAAGAGCTTTGTTTATACTTATGTGCTATGTTTTGTATAGTTATTATTTGAAAAGAATGTGTATAACTATTTCGGCAAGCACTGTTGCAACGAGGTTTTGGACGATCTGTTGCAGCATGGTTCGTATGTTGCTTCCTTGCTTTGTTTGAAAATTGATTTTTTCAGATTTCGCATGGAAGGTGTTCGATGATTTCATATATTCACCCCCCTGGGGATTATATGGCAGAACATGGCGCATTTGGTAATTATAACACAGTTTAACTGTGTCCGTCAAATATATATTATGGTTTGAACCTGTAAACAAGCAATTGTTTGCAGGTTTTTTCGTATTTATTTAGGGTTATAAAAAACCAAAATTTAAAGCAATTTCGTGGAAAGCACTACGAATGGTGGTGAAATACACCGTTCTATTGTTAACCGCACAAAATCAGCGTACAAATCGCCTGAACTGTTACTTTCGGTTTTTAAGAGTAAATAAAAAAGGAAGTATTATGTTATGAGTGAAAATATTGTATGCAAAACAGCGGTTGTAGCAAATATCACGGAAATATCGACAAAACAGCTTTGTGAGTTTTCGGATAAACAGATATTAAGACTTTCGGGAAGACCGCAGCCCTTTTTGGAGTATTCTCCGGAAACGCTTTATGAGCTTGTCGAGAGCATTAAAGAACACGGTATAATAAATCCTGTTACGGTAAGAGAAGCAAAAAACGGTAAGTATGAAATACTGTCGGGCAGAAACCGTGTACGGGCTGCAAAGAAATTGGGAATAAGATCCGTACCCGCTATTATTAAGGAAAATATCTCAGATGATGAAGCCGCCTTAATAATGCTTGACAGTAATCTGCGACAACGGCAAAGCCTTAAATACAGCGAAAAGGCATATGCCTACCGAATGCAGACGGAAATTCTTAACAGACAGGGCAAAAGAACAGATTTAACTTCATGCACCGAGTGCACAAGGTTAGATACGCTTGGTGATGCCGGTCATAAGAATAATGAAAGCCGAAGAACGGTAGCTTACCTTATACGCCTTACATATTTGTTACCGGGGCTGTTAAAGCTTGTTGACGATGAAAAAATTCCTTATAAAGCCGGCGCAGAGCTTTCATATCTTCCAGTAGATATTCAAAGTTATATTTTAAAGAATGTTGCAGGCATCTATAAAATAAGTTTAGCGCAGGCACAGGAGTTGAAAAAGCTTAATAATAACGGCAGCCTTACAGCGGAAAGCGTGCTTACTGTTTTTAAAAAGCCGTCCGAAGATAAAAAGGATAAAATAAAAATCACATTAAGTAAGGGATTATTTAAGAATTATCCGGAATTGCTTAAAGATACCGGAAAGCTACAAAAACTTTTTTCGCAGTTCATAAAAGAATACGCAGAAAGGCAGGAATACTGATATGAAAAGAGCAATGATTTTAATTATTTTTATATTTTTAATTTCATCGGTTGGGTGTAGATCAAATAAAGGCTGTGTTTCGGAAGATACGGCGGTAAGCGAGATTACGGATGCAGAAAAAATTTCTGCAGATACGGTCGATACGGCAAATAGCGAACAATCTTCTTCATTGCTTTGTGCACCGAGTGCACAAGGTTCATCAGCCGAAAATTCCAATATCGCTAAACCGAATAAAACGGTATCGCAAATCAGAGAACAACCGAAAACTTCTTCGGCTGCACCGTCTAATACAGATACCGTACAAACCCCGCCGGAGATAAAACCCGAAACACCGGCAAACGCAACCGAATCGGATACCAAAGCTGTTGCCGACAGGGTTATATATCACCTAAACCGCGCAAGAGTGAATATAGGCAGCGGGGAGCTTAAAAGGCTGCCGCGCCTGACAGGGTACGCAGAGTACAGGAGCAGCCAGCTGCCGTCAAACTTTGCCCATGATATATCCGACTGGTTTGCCGCGGCGAAAGCCACGGGCTACGGCAGATATACGGAAATGCCGGACGGCAGCGGGAGCTATGACATAGGCGCGCAGGAAGCAATAGCAATGGCAGGGATAGTCGGCAGCGCGGATAAAATAGGTCAGTGCTTAGCGCAGATAATAATAGACAGCAGCCGCCATTGGCAGTATGTAGGTTCAGACGAAATGAAATATACCGGCGTGGGTGTGACTTGCATTGACGACTTGTGGTATACAGCCATTATGGTAACAACGACAGACGAATACGAAAAGTAACAGTTAAATATTTTTAAATCCAAGCCTCGGTTTTTCCAAACGGAAAAGCCGGGGCTTTTTGCATTTCCATAAAAATCAAATACGGGGAGGTGAGTCCGATGTATCAGTAAAGCCGGTGGGACCGGTAAAGCGGAACGCCAAGCCGTCCGCAGGAAACAACAAATCATTTTAATAAAAAAGGAGCTAATTCAAATGTTTAAGAAATTCTTTAAAAAATTGACCCGCAAGGCAGATAACGCCGTTATAGCCACGAGCGTGGCGCTCAAAAACCGCAAGGCCGAGGGCTATGTAGATACCGGCGTAAAGATTTTAATAGCGGTGGTTTTGGGAGCGCTGGTGCTCACATTGCTTTACGCACTTCTTAAAACAACCGTTATGGGAACCGTGACTACAAAGGTTTCGGAGCTGTTTAATTACAGCGGAGCCACCACCTGATGAATCAAATACGAAAGGAACGAAATTAAGATGAAAAAGTTTTTAGATAAGCTCCGCAGAGGAGCAAATAATTTGGCAATAGGCGCTAAATGCGCATTACAGACAAGAAAAGCCGAGGGCTATGTGGATACGGGCGTTAAGATCCTTATAGCCGTAGTCCTCGGCGCACTGGTGCTGACTCTGCTTTACGCATTGCTCAACGGCACCGTTATGCCGAAGGTCACCGAAAAGGTGAACAGTATGTTTGCGTATACAGCGTAGTCGGCATAAAAAACAGAATCCATAGGCGGAGCGTAAAAAGCTCCGCCGAAAGGAGGGTATATATTTGAGAGAAAATATGCTTCCGGTAATTGAGAAATTTACCGGAACTGAATACAGTACCGCAGGGTTTGTAATAACGGCAATATTACTTTTGCTGATCACAGGCTTTGCGGGATATATAACCGGCAAAAGCGCGGCTGAAAGCTTCGGCGGAAATAAAAAGAAAACCGCGGTTGTTTTCACGGTAACGGCGTTAATAACAATGGCGGCGCTGCTCTGTTTTTTCGGAGCGTCGGCAAAGGCGGCGCGTGGGGGTGTGATGTGTATTATCATGCTGTACGCGGCGTATGAGGATATTAAAACACGCGAGTGTGCCGACTTTTTATCCGTGACGCTCGGTATAACCGGGATTATGGGTAAAGAGCCGAAAGAGTTGTTTTTATCCTTAATTGCCTTTGCCGGGATTGTTTTAATACTTTTAATATCTTCCGCCGTAACCAAAAACGGGATAGGCGGCGGAGATGTCAAATTTGCAGGCGCGGTATCCCTTGTGTTAGGATTCTTTAATACCGCCGCGGCATTGGTATTAGGCTTGCTTGCTGCAGTGGTAATAAACAAGCTTAGAAAACAAAAGAGCTTTCCGCTGCTGCCGTATTTAGCGCCGGCATTTATGACGGCATATTTTATAGCATAAGCAGTAAGCGGCAAGACACAAAAGAGGAGGCAAATCATAGAAATGAAAAACAGAACAATTTTAGGTATTGTCTGCATATTTTTAAGCCTTTTAATTACATTCGGCTTTTCGCCCTTAATAAACAGACTTTTGGGCGGAGATATGACGGTTATAAGACTTTCACGGGATGTAAGACAGGGCGAGGAAATAACGGCAGACTGTACCGAAAGCGTAAAGGTGAAAAAGTCCACCGTGCCAAGCGGAGTAATTCTGAATTTAAAGGATATAAAGGGGAAGTACGCTTTATCCGATCTGTACGCGGGGGATTATCTTAAAAAAGAAAAGCTGTCGGGTACGGGCAATAGTGTAAAGGAAGCGTTCGCAAGCCTTGACGGAGATAAAAGCGCCGTCAGCTTTACGGTCAAAAGCCTTGCGGCGGGGCTTTCGGGCAAGATAACCGCCGGGGACATTATAACCCTGCTTATTACCGACAAAAACGGCGAAACCAAAATACCGCCGGGGCTTAAATACCTAAAGGTCATAACCACCACAACAGGCGACGGCACCGACGCAGATAAAGCCAAGGCAAACGAAAACGGAGTAAAGCCGACCGCCGCTGCCGTGACCGTGCTTTGCAATTCGGCGCAGGCAAGGCTTATTGCCGAATATGAAAACAGCGGGAATATACAGGTTTCTTTAGCTTACAGAGGTAAAGCAGAAAACGCCAATGTCTTTTTAGAGGCGCAGGAAAAATATTTCGGAGGGAAATAAAAGAATGAGTAAATTAACACTTCTTTGCGGACCGCCCCAGAGCGGAAGGACCGCAGTGGGAATTAAAATAGCGCAGGAAATATATTACCACTTTAAGGGCAGCGTAATATATATTTCCGCCGACACCGTAACGCCGTTTATGGGGCTTGTGTTCCCGAACACGTCAGAAAAGCAGCTTTTTTCTTTAGGAGAAGCGCTGGAGCACACAAGCATTACAAAAGAAAATGTTTTGCGGCATACCGTGCCGCTGCCGAAAGCGGACAATTTCGGATTTTTGGGCTACAAGGCGGGAGAAAACAGATATACATATTCCCGCCCTACCAAGGATAAAACCGCAGAGTTTTTTGAGGTGTGCAAGTCGCTGGCAGACTATGTGTTTTTGGATTGCACATCATCGCTTGACGATCCCTTATGCGTTTACGGTATGGCGGCGGCGGATAAAGCCGTGCAGCTTGTAACGCCGGATATTCGCTCGGCGGCATATTACGCTTCATTTGAAAAGACATATGAGCAGATCAAGGGCAAAAGTATAGGCGTAATAAATATAACGGATAAAGACCTGTATTTGCCCGTAGGTGAGGTTAAAGCCGGATTTTCAAACGCTAAATATATACTGCCATACAGTATATATTTAAAGCAGCAGTATATAACCGGCGAGCTGACCCAAAAAGTACCCGACCAAAAATTCAGCGCTGTGTGCCGCGGCATTGCGGGGGCGGTGCTGTGAACGGGCAGGAATTTTCGGAGCTGCTCCAAAGTACCCAGCGGCATATATCCGCAGTATATTCGGGCGCGATAAACGGCAATAAAAAGGAGCAGTTAAGGGCATATACCGAGCAGTATTTAAGGCAAAGCGGGTATACCGATGAAACGGAGCTTAAAGAGCTGACGGACAGGCTGTATTCGGAAATGGCGGAGTATTCGGTGCTTACCAAATACCTCGGCAGAAAAGATATTGAGGAGATCAATGTAAACGGCTGGGACGATATAGCCGTCACCTACCGCAACGGCATAACGGAAAAGTTAGACGAGCATTTTTTAAGCCCGCAGCACGCCGAGGATATTATAAAGCGGCTGCTGCACCATTCCGGCATGATAATAGACAATGCATCCCCCATAGCCCAGGGACATCTGCCCGGTAATACCCGAATAACGGCGGTTAAAAGCCCTGTTGTAGATGAGGACAGAGGGATAGCCGCATCAATAAGACTTTTACACAATTCAGATATTACTACCGGAAAAATAGTCTCCGCCGGAACGGCGACAAATAAGATGGTGGATTTTCTTTGTATGTGCCTGCGGTACGGGGTTTCATTTCTTGTGGCGGGCGCTACATCTTCGGGCAAGACCACATTGCTTAACGCTTTGTTGGATACCGTACCCGACGGCAAAAGAATTTTTACCATTGAATCGGGTTCAAGGGAGCTTTCACTCGTCAAGAAAAGAGACGGTAAGGTTGTAAATAATGTTGTGCATACGCTTTCCCGCCCGTCGGATGATGAGGGGCTGAATATAGCGCAGGAGGATCTTGTTGTGGCTTCACTTCGTTTTGACCCGGATATTGTAGTAGTCGGTGAAATACGCGACAGCGAGGCGTATTCGGCAGTCGAGGCGAGCCTTACGGGGCATACCGTGGTTTCCACCATTCATGCATTGGCGGCGGACGCGGCGCATACAAGACTGGCGCTTTTGTGCCAGAAGAAGTTTCCTATAAAGTTTGAAACCTCACTTTCCCAAGCGGCGCAGGCGTTTCCGCTGGTGGTGTTCGCCCACAGACTTGAAGACAGTAACAGAAAGATAATGGATATATCCGAATGTATAGTGTCGGGCGACGGAAACAGGCAGTACCGCACGCTTTTCAGATATGCAATTACTGAAAACAGTATAAAAAACGGAAAGTATGTAATAAAGGGGCATTTTGAGCAGCCGGAGATTATGAGCGAAAGCCTTAAAAAACGGCTTTTGCAGTACGGCGCGCCGGCAGATGTATTAAGGAAATTTGAAACGAGAGGGGCTGACTACTGTGGTATTTAAAATTCTTGCAATGCTGACGGCAGTAATAGGGATATGTCTTGTATTTGAGCTTACTCCCGACAGCATAACCGACGGTCTTTTAAAGGCGCTAAAGCCTAAAAATACAATAGCGGCAAGGTCGGCGGCATTAAGAGGAAAAGAAAAGCAATCGGCATATTTGCGGCTAATAAAGCTTAAAAATGCGCTGAAAGCAACAGGCAAAACAAAAAGCTTTTCGGTATCCGTTACGGCGGCGGTTGCGCTTATGTTTTTGGGCGCTGCCGCAGCGGTAATGCTGAACAATATTTTCCTGCTGCCGGTATTTTGCATTGCCTGCGGCGCCGCACCGTTTCTGTATCTTTCGTCAATTATCTCCGCCTATGAAAAGCAGCTTGCAGATGAAATGGAAACCACACTTTCGGCAGTCACCAATTCATATTTGCGCAGCGAGGATATTATTTCATCGGTCAGAGAAAACCTCAAATATATTAAGCCGCCGTTATGTGCCGTATTTGAGGACTTTTTAACCGAAACCGAAGCGGTATCGCCGGATATAAAGTCCGCCCTAATAAATATGTCTGACAAAACGCAGGACGGGATTTTTAAGGAATGGGTTTTAGCGCTTGTAAGATGTCAGGGCGACCGAACGCTTAAAGATACGCTTTTGCCTATTGTCGCCCGACTTTCGGATGTGCGGCGGATAAACACCGAGCTTTCCGGCATTTTAAGGGACGCTAAAAACGAATACCTTATGATGGTGCTTTTGGTTGTCGGAAATATTCCGCTTTTGTATCTTTTAAACCGCGATTGGTTTAATACCCTTATATATACCACACCCGGCAAGGCGGTAACGGGCATTTGCGGCGCGGTAATTTTAGTCACCTTTATTCTGATGAAGAAATATACCAAGCCTGTGAAAGTGAGGGATTAGATGATTTTAAGGATTATATTCTTCACACTTTTGTCAATCGGGCTTACCTTTATAGCGCTGGATATTTTTAAAATACCGTATATTAAAACCTCAAGGGCGGTTAAAAATCTCCTAAAGAAAAGGAGCAAAAAGGAGTCTGCCGCCGAGCTGTGGCTGTCGGGGTTGTCGTTAAAATTATCTGAGCATATTAAGATAAACGAATACAAAAGGATAACACTTGCTAACGACCTTGCAAGCGCGGACATTCCACTTACACCCGAACAGTTTAAAGCAAACGCGATTGTAAAGGCGGGGGTTACAGCGGTATTTGCCGTTCCTTTCGGCTTTATATTCCCGCTTTTGTGCCCTGTGTTTTTAATAGCGGCGGTGGTTACATATACCGGGGAGAACCGAAAGCTTACAAAGAAATTAAAAAAGCGCAGAGAAAAAATAGAGTACGCTCTGCCGGGGCTTGTGAATGCCGCCGAAAAGACCTTAAAGCATTCCCGAGATGTTTTATACATTATTGAAAGCTATTCCGCGAACACCGAAAAGGAGCTTGCCGACGAGCTTGAAATAACGGCGGCGGATATGCGTTCGGGCGGTTATGAAACGGCGGTAACAAGGCTTGAGGGCAGGGTCGGCAGTCCTATGATGTCGGATATATGCAGGGGGCTTTTAGGTATTATCCGCGGCGACGATATGCGGATGTATTTTTCGTCGCTCACGCTGAAATTATCCGACGTCCGCCGTGAAAAGCTGAAAGAGAAAGCTAAGAAAGCGCCTAAAAGGGTTAAAAGGCTGTCGGTCGCGCTGCTTGTCTGCTTTATGCTGATCTACATGACGGTTATTGTTTGCCAGATTGGCAGCAGTATGAGCGCTTTGTTTGGGGGTTAGGAAATGCTTAAAAGAATAAAAAATATAAAAGGTGACGGATATGTTGAGGTATGTATTTCGGCGCTGGTCCTTATAACTCTCGCCGTTATACTTCTTAATATTTTTGAGCTTATAATGCTCCGCATATCTTTAGGGCAGACCGCCGACGACCTTATAACAACCGCCTGTTATTCGGGCGGGTTTACCGATGAATTCTGGGCGTGTGATACACGGCACTGTGACGAATATCTTTACTACGATATAGATTACGGCGCGGATGAATTTTTTGACGCGACAGACGAGACTGTGCAGTTAGGCGACAGTATGTGGGTTGAGGTATCCGCCGGAATGGATGTTAAGGGCGCGGGGGCGTTTAAAATACCCATAACCGTGACGGTTAAAAGATTCGGAATCTCTGAGAGGTATTCAAAGTGATTATTTCTATGTTTAGCCACTGTGCGGTGCTTTTTAAGCGGCTCGGAGATTTTAAGAAATTCAAATTCTTTGGGGCTTTTAAGCCGTTAGTCGGATTAAAAAACACAAGGGGCGACGGATATATCCCCGCCTGTATAATAACGGTTTGCGTGTGTATGGTTTTATCCGTTACCCTTTCCTTTATTTCAGCGGTAACGGCGGTAAATCAATCTAAAAGAGATGTCCGTCAGGCGCTTGACGGGTTTGTGACCCATAAATCCATAGAAATATATAACGGTGTAAAGAACTATTCGGAGTTTGCCGAAACGCTTGACGAGGAAAGCTTTGAAAGCATTTTAAGCGAGTATACGGGCGGTCAGGGAAACTATGAGATAAAGGATTTAAAAATAGAATTTCGCGAGACTGAAAGACTGAATTATACCGTCAGCTATACGCTTAAAGCGCCTGTAAGATTCGGGAATATAACCGCGGTGTATACCAATGTGCCGGTTAAAATAACCGGAGTATTTAATTTTAAGTTTAGGGAGGATTGAATTTGAAATCTAAAAAAATTTTTTTAATAATTTTAAGCTGTTTGCTTTGTGCCGGGTGTATTGCAGGCATTATATATGCTGCTGCAAGGAAACCGGGCAAAAACGAGACAGTAAGCAGCGGGGATAATTCGGAGATAAAAATATCTGCTGAAATTCCCACAAGCGACAGCAAAACAGAAAGCACAAAGGCAGAAATTGAGGATAACGACAGTGGCTTAAAGCCCGATGAAACCGAGGCGGATAAAATCCTGCAAAAAGCCGAACAAAAGAAAGAGGTTTACAACGAGTCTATATTACAAGGCAGCACGCAGGAAACTAAAAAATATGTTCGTGACGCCGACCCCGAAACCGGTATTTCATGGGACGGGGAAAGCAAAATTATCTACCGAACGGCAGAGGGGCTTACCACCGAGAAAACCTATGGCGGGTATTACGAGATAAGACCCAATGAGTGGGTGCAGCTGCCGTATGAAATTGCGGCGGAAACAGAGACAGATAAATGCGAGCATTGCGGCAAAGTACGCGGCGACGGGTTAAACGGCACGTGCATAAGGTACAGCTTAGCTGACGGGGATATGACCTGCCCTAACTGCGGCAGAAATATTCCGAAACACACCTGCCATACCTGCGGAGGATAGCCTATGAGAAGATTCAGAAAGACAATTATTACTTTAATTTTTATGGCTGCTTTGGCACTTGTTTGCGCTATGCCGACGTTCGCTTTAAATTTCAACGGTTCAAGCTCTGCGGCAGGCGACGGCAGCAGTACCACAAATTCAAAGGGCGGTTATGCTATACCGGATATGCTTGCCAACAACAGCAACCGCGCCGTGGGTTACAGATTTACGGTAATAGACAATAAGGGCAACGGCATAAACGGCAGCAAGGATGTTTACCGACATGCCACGCAAAGTAAGGACAGGAAGAATTATCTTACATACTATAAGCCCAACGCGAAATATCCTAAAACATATATACGGGGAAATTACAGCTGGCTTTCGGTCAGCACAAGTAACGGATATTCGGGCTGTTGGTGGGATAAAGATTTAGGGCTTGCTTTGCCGGAAGTGACTACACAGATAGAGGGCTGGTGCAATGACAGCAATGTTTCAAAGCTGCTATCTAAGCTGTGGAGTATAAGCATATCCACCCTCGAAAGCAGCCGATGGGCTGTGCTTATAGAGCCTATATTCCCGGTTAAAATTCAGGGTACATACCATTCGCTTACGGTCACCGAAACAGCCTTTTACGGCTCTACAAAATTCGGAATTAAAAGCAACGGCAATATATCCTCAAACAGCAACAGCTGGGGCTTTATCGCAAACTATACCAACCGCCATTTACCGAATTCCCTGCGGTTAAAGGCGGCGTATGTCGGCATACCCGCGGCGGCAAATACAACGGTGCGAATAACCTTTGAATCCATTATTAAAAACGGCTACGGCGCGGCAATACTTTACGGCAGCAACCTTTCAAGACCCGCGCAGTATTATCTTGATGTAAACGGTATTCTAAACGATGATATGGTTTATGACCTTAAAGACTGCGGCACCTGTGATGTATATGTAAACGGCAAATTGGTTGCAAACGATGTGACCGATTACTACCAAAAGGTGGACGCGGGTTCGAGCTATAAGATAACGGATGTAAAGCCGAAAGCTCATTTGGACTATAACGGCGCGTCTTGGCGCGGCGACGCTATTGAGGGCAAGGTCACAAAGAATATTGCCGTCTGCCCGGACTTTACAACCAAAAGGTTTTATCTTGATGTAAACGGAGTATTGGACGGCGAACAGGAGGTTACTCTTGATGGCTGGTGCACCTTTGATGTTTACCTTGACGGAAAGCTGTATAAGGAAAAGGTTTCGGACTTTTACGAAAAGATAAAGTACGGCACGGCGTATACAATTACGAATATCCGCCCGGCAGAGGGCAAAACCTTTTTCGGCGCGGTGACGGATTTAGAACCATACCCCAGCAGCAAGCACAGCTTTCCGAGATACCCGTCCGGGCTTTCGGGGACAATTGGGTTAGATAACCAATATATCTTTTTGGGGCTTGAAACAGATAAGCCCCTTGAAGCGGTTCTTATAGAGGCAAACGCGCCCTACCGCGAGGAAACCTATGTTATAACAAGCGGGTTTATAGTAAACCCATCTGGCAGAGATTACACGCCGGATAAGGATTTAAAGGCAAGGCTTGAAATAATAACGCCGTCGGAGATTATATACAGCGAAGAAAAAAGCGTTATTGTTCCGAAAAAGGATAAAAACCTTTGCTATTTCAAGTGGCGTGTGCCGAAGGATATAGGCGGAGAGGTATCAGCACGCCTTACGGTTGTATCTGACGGCAAGGATATATTTACAGACGGGAAAAGCTACGATACCGTGCCGTATACATATTTAACTACGCCCGACACCTCGTATGAGGCGGCAGCGCCCGCAGGATTCAGCAGAGCATATCCGCCCGGAGAGACCGAGGGGTATGCCACCTGGTGGGAATATGTATATACAGATACGGGCTTTGAAAAAAGAACCTACGGCATAGGAATTGACGGCAGCCCCGACGCGCTCTATCCTATGCGCGGGGCGGATAACAAAATATCCTCCGGCAGAGGGTTTTATACAAACATAGCGGCGAAATTCACGGCTGTTTCGGGTACAAACCTTGCTTTATACAATTCTTATACTGATATACAGTATATAACGGCGCTGTTCCCCGAATTTAATTATCTTCAGAACAACGGGAAATGCAAAACCCTTATTAAAAATACTTTAAACGGATTTTTTGAGTTTCCGGATAATTTCGGCTACGGCAGGCAGCACTTTATACCGCTGAGCTACCCCGACGGAAATTATGTTATTCAGCTTATTAAAACAGATATGTGGACGCCCGCCGGGGCTGTTACGGCTAAGGAAAATTCAAAGCCGCTTAAAATATCCGGCAGCGTTTACGATGAATACTATATAGGACGGTGATATTTTTATGTTTTTATTAAAAGACAAATATCATAAAATCGTTTGTTGTTTTATGATATTCGTAATTTTGGCAAGCTCGCTTTTAAATTTGTCCGCCGCGCCCGCGGCAGATATTCCGAGCAAAATGCTTGACAATATATATTTAGACGCACTTACCTACACGGGATATAAGACAGATGTGCAGAAAGCGGACGGCAGTATTTTTAAAACCTATAGCGGCAATGCTCCGGCATCGGTGCAGTCGGGCATAGGCTACGGCTCAGGTCCGTCAGGGCTTGAAACCGTGGCGGCGGATAACAAAACGGGCAAAGCACCGGATATTGCGAGGTTTAAAGCTAACGGGCTTTGCTGCGCTTCGTATGTTTCATATGTCTACTACAATTATTTGCCGAACATTGCGCGAATGGATGTTTCCAAAATCCCGCAGCCCGCAAATCCCCGCTCGCCCATATCCTATAACAGCGCGGTTGAAAATTGGGTAAGGTCGGGCGGTGCCAGAAGAATAGCATTTACCCAGGGTACAAACAGCTTTACACCGAGCGAGGAAATACCTATCGGCTCCCTTATAATCTTCAAGCATAAAACGACCGGTGAAATTGCGCATATGGCTCTTTATGCGGGATATTATGCGGGCAAGCATTTTGTAACCCACGTCGGCAATGAGCGCGGACCCGAAATTTCCACCGTTGAGGGAATGAGCAAGGGCAGCTACCCGGAGGTGGTAACGCAGGTTGTAGTGCCGAAAATAGGCGAGCCGCTGGGGACAATATCCGTACATAAAACGGATGAAAACGGCAAGCCGCTTGCGGGCGCTAAGTTTAAGGTTACAATGGCGGAGCACCCGGAATATTCTTTTCTTATAAACCCGACCGACGAAAACGGCAATGCTAAGATGAATATGGGGCTGCCCTACGGTAAATATATTCTGACGGAAATTGAGTTCCCCGAGGGGTATACCTATTCGGGGCAAAAGGAATATACCGTGGAGATATGCGATGAAACGCAGTTTGTAACTTTAAGGGCGGTAAATAAACTTAAAAGCTCTAAACTGACCGTGATTAAAGTAGATTCCGAAACAGGAAGGACTGTTAAAGGCATTACGGGATTTAAAATAAGGAACACACAAACAAACGAAGAAAGCGAGATATATTATACCGATGAATCTGGTACGCTTACATTGCCTGATGAAATTACATACGGAGATTATGAGCTTACCGAGGTCACTCCGCCCAAAGGCTACACGCTTAATTCCGTGCCCATAGCTTTCAGCATTGACGGCAATACGCCGGAGGTGGTAATAAGGCTTTCGGACAAGCCTGAAAAGGGCAAAATATCCGTGCTTAAAAGGGGCGAAATGTTTTCGAGCGTTGAGGTTTCAGAGGACAGATATGTTCCTGTTTACAGCGAACGGGGCTTAAAGGGCGCAGAGTTTGAAGTTTCTGCCGCCGAGGATATTTATACCGCTGACGGGACGCTGAGAATTTCAAAAGGCGCATTGGAAGATACGCTTGTGACCGATGAAAGCGGCGAAGCGGAAAGCAAAGAACTATACCCCGGCAAATATCTTTTAAGGGAAATATCTGTGCCGGAGGGATATATTTTAAACGCCGAACCCCGCGAGATAACCGTTGTTTCGGGTGTTACTTCGGCAGAAATATTTAACGAACGCAAAAAGCAGGAGTATAAAATACAGAAGAATTTAGAAACCGATCAAAAATTCGGTATAGGGTTTAACGGAGAGATTTTTAATATACGGTTCGGGCTGTTTTCAAAAACCGAGCTTACGGCGCTTGACGGCAGCATTATTCCGGCAGGCGGGCTAATAGATACGGCAGCGCCCGATGAAGACGGTTTTATATGCTTTGCGGCAGATATGCCGTATAACGCCGAGTGCTATATAAAGGAGTTGGAAACCGACGAGCATTATATTATTTCAGATAAATGTTATTCGGACGGCGATACCGCCGAAAACAAAATTATACGGGGCAGCATTGAGGGGCTTAAAACAGATCCGAACGGCAGGGTTTTAAGGGGTGCGGTTATAGGGCTGTTTTACCCGTTTGAAACCGAGTTTTCGTCGGATACCGCAATAGAAGTCTTTGAGACCGACGAGGCGGGCAGATTTTCATTTAAAGATGTGCCATACGGCGACTGGATCATCCGCGAGCTTAAAGCTCCGGACGGATATATTTTATCCGAAGAAAATTATACCGTGACGGTAAAGGAAAACGGCGAAACGGTAAAGCTTAATATTAAAAACAGCAAAGTGCCGGAGCCGCCGTCAGCTCCCGAAAGCCCCAAAACAGGAGATACGGCAAATCTTTTAATACCGTCGGCAGTGCTGTTTACAGCGCTTGCGGTGATTATATTTTTAAGAAAAAAATTTAAAAAGGAAGGTTATATAAATGAATAATAACGATTTATCTTTAATCAATTTATCCGAGATACGCTTTTTAACAGGAGATACAGGAGAACGGGAAAACGCCGACGCTATGATGCAGGAACGCGGACTTTTAACCGACAAGGGAAATCCGTCCGTTTCGGGTATAGCGGAGCAAAACGAACATTATACGCCGCTACTCTTAAAACGGCTTTCATTTAAGCTTCAATTCCGTGAAAACAGCTTTGAATGTATACGGAATACATACTTAAAAATGTACTCCGAAAAGGATTACACAGGAATGTTTTTGCTCACCGTTTTAATGTACGGGCTTATAGGGTGGCGGACGCCGCTTAATTTAAACCTAATGTCATCCCGCAAAGAAATGCTTAAAATCTTTTTCGGGGAATTTATACGGACGCTTGAAGACTTTAAACCGAAACGGAGCGCGAGATATGGGGAAAAAGAAGAATAGGCTTTTAGGCTTTCTGTGCTTTGCCGCCGTTTTAATTCCGCTTTTCTCGCTTAATGTTTTCGCCGCGGGTGAGGATATTTTCACCTTGGGCGACAAAATAATCCGTGATGTATACAACCATATAGCCGGAATATCTACGGTATTAGCGGCGCTTATGTCGGCTATTGCGGTTATAACTATTAAATTAAGCAGTACGCAGCAAAAATCCGACGCGGGGCTTGCCTGGCTTAAAAGAATCTGGGCTTCGTGGGCGGTTATTAACGGAATAGGCGCGTTTATAGCCTACATTCAGCCTTTATTTGCAGGCTACAACCGACTGCCTTGAGGTTTTTTAAGTTATGATAAACCTCATATTAAAAGACCTTGTGTTGTGGCTTTTCGGTCTGTTCCTTGATTTAATGAATTATTGCGCCGACGCGCTACTGGGGCTTATGAACACGGATCTTTCGTACTTTGAAAGTAATGTGCCGATTATAGTAAAGCTGTACGGCGTATTCGTCGCAATAGGCTGGGGATTTTTAATAGGAAACTGTGCCTTTCAGTGCCTGAAAGCTATGTTTGCAGGACTCGGCTTTGAAACCGAATCTCCCGCAATACTGCTTGTGCGCACATTCCTGTTCGGCTTTCTCCTTATAATGTCCAAACAGGTCTGCGAAATAGGGCTGTCAATCGGTAAAACCTTAATGGAGCTGATCGGTTTGCCCGAAAAGGCAAGCATAACCTTTCCCGACGACAGTATGTTCCCCGACCTTACAAGCTCTTGGCTTTTAATTGTAATAATCTGGGTTTTGATAGGGGCGCAGCTGATTAAATTATTTTTTGAAATAGGCGAACGTTATGTTGTTGTAGCAATATTAACGCTTTTCAGCCCGATTGCTTTTGCAATGGGCGGAAGCCGCTCCACAAAGGATATTTGCTCGGGCTTTGTGCGTACCTACGCCTCAATGATACTTCTGCTTGTGTCTAATGTCCTGTTTTTAAAGCTTATATATTCCGCGTTATCCTCAATGCCGGACGGCGTGATGATTTTGCCGTGGACGGTGCTTATAGTGGGCATTGCGAGGGTGGCAAGAAAAGCGGACAACCTGCTTTCAAAAATAGGGCTTAACCCTTCCTTTACGGGTGATCCGTTAGGAAACGGAATGGGCAAGGCGGTTGCATTTATGGCAGCAAGAAGCATTTTAAGCTCGGCGACACATTCAGCTGATAGGCATAGTAATATAGCAGGAAAAAACAGGTCTGAATTTAAGGCTAACAATGCGGGGAATACGCATAATGCAGGCAGCAGAAATACGGCGCAAAACAGCAGCAGAGCGAATATGGGATTCAACGGCGGCAGTGTAAATAATTCAAGTCATGCAGGGTTTAACAGCTCTGTCCGCAACAGCGCGTCGGTGAATTCGGCAGACTTCGGGAAAACCGCTGTTACAGGCACAAATTCAAACCGTTTCGGAGGTAATAAAACACCGGGGCAGAAAGGAGACGCGAGGGTTGATAATAAAAACACGGCGGGCGGCAGAAATGCGGCGAATACTGCCCGAAATACGGCGGTCAGCGGCGGAAAGAAGAATAATCCGGGCGCTCAGAAATACAGTGGTAAATTTACAGGAACAAAAATATCCGGAGCAAAGGGAACTAAGAATACGGCGTGGAAGCCGGATAAGAGCTTTAGTCATAATCCTGTCGGAAAACGGTTCGGACAGACAGATACCCCGCCGGAGACAAAGCCGGAAAAGGCGGTAGAAAATGAGCCGAAGCAGTAATTTTTTAGTATCTGCCCTGCAGAACGCGCAGGCAATAAGGAAAATATTGCAGGCGTTTTTAAAGGGCGGCTGGAAAGCGGCGGCACTTGAAGCCGTAAAACGTTATTGGCCGTATATTTTAGGCGCGGCGGTAGGACTTATTTTGCTGCCGACAATAATAATGGCGTCACTGCCGTCGGTTATGCAGGGCAAAGTGCCGGAGCAGGTAACGGACGAGGATATTACGGATATGTATATTAACCGAATGGATGAAATACTCTGCGATTCGGAGGTAGGATCTGCTAATGAGATAAGGGTTGTCGGTCAGCCGCTTACATACAACGAGTTATACGCCGTATGCCTTGCGCTGACCGGCAACAATACAGAAAAAATAACGAGGGAATTTCTGCTTGGGTGCGTAAACGATTCGCTTGCCTATACAGTAGAGCGGGAGGGAAATAATACAGGAATATCTACCGTCGTTATCCGCTATCTGAATTTAGAGGAGTTGGCACAGCTTAAAGGAATTTCGGACTCGGATATTGAGTGGATAGGGCTTGTGATTAAAGACTTAGAAGACAATAAAAAATCCTCACCGGGCGGAGAGGAATAGGATCAAATATCTATATCTTCGTCATTATCGTTTTCAGGGGCAGCCTTTGAAATTTCGGCTTCGCAAAATGCTTTTAATTGCGGAATATTTTCGGTGGCGGTGCTCCAAATAACAGATAAATTCATCTGACCGTAATTGTGCGCGAAAAGATTTCGCATAGCCTTTATAGCGGGCCATGGCATATGGCTCTTTGTGCTTTGCCTGTATTCTTCGGAAAGATGACCGGTAAGCTCGCCTATTTGAAGAATATTCATACTGACCGAATCTCTGAAAGCAAGGTCGGCTTTAAAAACCTCTATGTCGTTTCCGAAACGGGAAATAAGCTCGGCTATATTGCTGCAGTATTTAAGAATATGACGAAGAACATCTATATCCGCATTAGGACAGTTTCTCATAAATCAGCTTTTCATCCTTTCGCATATTCCGTATCAAATTCCGCGTCATAATATCGCTTTTATTCTGGCGCAGCGTGTCGGTGGTAACAAGGTCGAGGGATTTTTTAAGCGCTTCTTCAAGATCGGCATAAAATCCGCCGAGAGCAAACAGGTTACCGAGCTGTCCGCCGTCTACGCGCAGATCTATGTCGCTTTTTTCATCTGCGTCGCCGCGGGCATACGAGCCGAATAAATATAGCCTTGAAACATCATATTTTGCCGCTATTGGCGCAACAATATCCGCTATTTGCTCTACCGTATAAACCGGATTGCTCATAATACATACCACCTTTCATTTTCAGTATATCACAAACGAAAAAAATCTTCAAGGAGGAAATTTAATGGAAGAAATAACCGTAGTAATACCCGTGAATTTTACCGACGCCGGGCGGCTGTTCGGGCTTTTTGAAATACGCAACGCTGTCGAGGCAGTATTTATATGCGTGCCTTTGGCAGCGCTTTTAATGCGCATATTGCCGTTCGGTCTTTTATGGCGGATAGGAATTGTAAGCGCCGTTACCGTTATCACAGGCGGGTTTGCGCTAATAGGTATCGGGGATATGAGCCTTATAGAGTTTTTAAAGCAGTATATCCGCTTTAAACGGCAGGCGAAAATTTTAACATATAAGGGGGTGTAAAAAATGAATCTTAAAAATATTCTGTTCGGAAGCGGAGATAAAAATGCAGAGGACGGCACGGAAAGGTTAGTGCCCGTAAAGGAAATATACGGCGGAGTAATTGCACTTAAAAACGGTAAATTCATGACCGTATTAGAGGTGCTGCCGCTTAATTTCTACTTAAAATCCGAGCTTGAGCAGAAGAATATTATATCCGGCTTTGCGGCGTTTCTTAAAACTGCGCCTGATGAGCTGCAAATAATTGTAGAGACCCGACCGGCGGATATATCCGCATTTTGCGAAAGGCTGGAAGGCTATTATAATTCTGAGAAAAACGCAAATTGCCGTCAAATGATATTCGAGGACGTGCAGCTGGTAAACTTTATTGCCGAAACCGAAGGCTTATCCCGCCGCTTTTATATCGTCCTGCCATACACGGGTCAAGCCTCCGAAATTTCTGATGTTGCAAGCGAAATGTATGATGTTATAAACACCGCAAGACAATATCTTGATTCTTGCGGACTTGAAACCGTAAGGCATAGCAATGAAGACGAATTTTTAATAAACCTTTTAAGAAATTATTTCAGACCGTTTTTGGCATCTGCGGAAATCCCGAATACAGCATTAAATGAGGCTTTAACGCCCGACAGCGCCGACCTTACCGGCAGCGGATATATCTGTATTGAGGGGGAATACCGCTCGTATCTGTATATTTCGGGCGGGGGTTACCCCACTACCGCGGGGCTTGCCTGGGGCGCGCCGTTTGTCGAGGCGGGAGACGGGATAAATATCTCATTTGTTCTGAAAAAGGAAAGCCGAGATAAAATTTTACCAAAGATAGGCAACACGGCAATGTTCAACCGTTCGCGCCTTAAAGACGTGGGCGATACAAGACAGGATTTTGAACAGCTTGACGACGCGGTGGAATCGGGGCTGTATATGAAGTCGCAAATAAACCGCGAGGGCGAGGATTTTTACTATTTAAGCACCGCAATAACGGTTACTGCCGATTCACCCGAAAGTCTTAAAAAACGCGAAAAGGATATTTTAAACCTTTGCGGAGCTAACGGTTTTTCATGCCGAAAAGCATATTATATGCAGGATAAAGCCTTTTTGTCCTCTTTACCGTTATTACAGACCGACACGGATATTTTTAATAAATCCAAACGGAATATTCTAACCTCGTCCGCGGCGGCACTGTTCCCGTTTTCGTCCTTTGAAATGTGCGACGAAAAAGGAATATTTTACGGGCTTAATCTGCATAATAGCTCGCCCGTAATAATAGACCATTACGATACCGCAAGGTACAGCAACGGAAATATGGCGGTGTTCGGAATGTCGGGTGCTGGTAAGACTTTCTTTTTACTGCTGCTTGCAATGAGACTGCGTATGCAGGGCGTAAGGGTATATATTATAGCCCCCGAAAAGGGCTTTGAATACCGCAATGCCTGCGAAGCAATAGGCGGGAAATTTGTGTCAATCGGCGCGGGTTCTTCCGACTGCATAAACCTTATGGAAATACGAAGAACAACATTGGATATTGATTCGGAAATGCAGGGTAATAGGGATAACAGCTCTGTGCTGCTTGATAAAATCCAAAGCATACATATCTTTTTTGATCTATTATATCCCGCCATTACGCCGGACGAAAAATATCTTTTGGACCGCGCTATACTTAACTGCTATAAATCGTTCGACATAACGCGCGACAACCGCAGCTTAACGGACAAAAGCGGAAAGCTCAAAAAAATGCCCTGCTTTGCCGACCTTATTCCGTTTATGGAAAAGTTTACTGAGCTTAAATCCGTTACTATGGCTCTAAAAAGATTGGTTGAGGGTTCGGCGTCTGGGCTTGGCGGACAGACGAATATAGATTTAAAGGCGCCCTTTATAGTGCTGGATACCTCGCGGTTAAGCAGGGAGTTTACCGCGCTCGGAACATTTATAGCGACTGAATTTGTACGGGACAGAATATCTGTATCGCGGGTAAATAAAAAGGCGGTAATACTCGACGAGGCTTGGAAGATAGCCGGAGAAAACGGAAACGAGCAGGCGGCGGATTTTGTAATAAACCTTATAAAGACCGTCAGGGGCTACGGGGCTATATTTGTTTCGGCAACCCAGAATGTTGTGGATTACTTCGCGCTGAACGACGGCAAATTCGGCGACGCGCTGCTCGGCAACAGCAGACTGAAACTGCTGTTACAGCTTGAGGAAACCGAGGCGGTCAAATTACAGGAAAAGCTTATGCTTACCGAAAGTGAAACGGCGGAGGTTATCCGCGCGGGCAGAGGCGAGGGGCTTTTATGCGCGGGAAGAAACCGTATAGCGGTGGAGATCCGTTCGTCGGACACCGAGTTTGACCTTATAACCACCGATCGCGAAAGCCTTGCGAAAAGAGTAAAAACGGAATAACGGAAATAATATATGCGAATGGAGGAATTAAAAATGGGAGTTATATGTTTTGTATGCGGCGCAATGTTCGGCGGATTGGTCGGTATGGTGACTATGTGTTTGGTGCAGGTTGGGAAAGAAAATAAAAAAGACTCATCCCGCTTGGAATAAGTCTTTTGAAATAATTAAAACAATTCGTCAAAATCTCTGCCGCCGTAAATAATTCTTAATATCTTTACAGATAAGCTTTTTTCGTCAACCGAGTAAAAGGTTATGAATTTTCCGGTATTTAAGGTGCGAATCTTTATTTTGAGCTTTATATTTTCATCTACCGGAAAACGCGCCGGCATGGTTTTGAGCAACTCAATATTTTTCATTATTTTGCGTATGAGATTTTGAGCCGTATGTACCTCTTTGAGTGTATATGCTATATAATCAAAGATTTCGGTTAAATCGTTTTGTGCTGAATCGGAATAAAGAACAGTGTAATTTTTCATATTCCGTAAGCCTTTCGGAATTTATCTGAAAGATCTTCGGAGGTAGTGTAATTTCCGTTCTCAAAATCCGCAATGCCGCGGTTCAACTCCTCGTTTAACTGAGCGTCGGACAGCGCGCCTAATGCGGCCGGCTTTTTTGCGGGGAGCTTCATTTCAAACGGAATACCGCGCTGTAAAACAACCTGTTTTAAAAACAGCCCGATTGCGTTTGACATAGGAATACCGAGTTCATTGAGAACCTGCTCGGCCTGCTCCTTTATATCCGGTTCAACTCTTGCAAATACGCTTGATGTTTTTGACATACATATCGCCTCCGAATATATTATATGCGATTGTATTGCAAAATGCAAGCTATACTTAATATAATTTGGTTTATGATAATCTAAATTATATTAAAATTCAACTTCCGACTCCGGTATACATTCAGACAGAGGTGTTTTCTTTCCGGCTATAATTTCATCCTTAACACGCTTATCTGATGATAAATACTCGGTTTCGCTGATTTTGTTTTCAGAATCCATAAAAATCATCATATTAAAGAATTGCCTGCCAATCACGCCGATTATATAGAACACGCAAGATATGTACGGTTTTTGTGTTTTTATCGGGGATATAGAAAGCGGTGTAATTTTCTATTGCTAGACAGCGTACACCCATTGATTTATACGGATTTTCCTCAAGCAAAGCGAATCTGAAAGGCATTGTTTCAAGAGAAAGTATATCCTTTTTAAGCGAACGGTATATCCGTCCGGCAATTTCCGGCTCGTGAAGCTTGTTGCAAATATATTCGAATATATCCGTTAAATCATTTTCGGCTAATTCTTCAAATACAATATTATACTTCATTAAACCCAAATTCCTTTTCAAGCTTTTCAAATACTTCGCTTGCCGGGCGATGCTTATTTGCTTTCATCTGAGCAATTCCTGCATCCAGCAATTTATGAAGCTCGGCTTGACCGCAAAGCCTTTCATATGCTTCGTTGGAAAGGACGACTAAATCTCCGGTTCCGTTTTTGGTTATGAAAACCGGTTCGTTGTAGCGGTTGCAGAAGTCGGATATTTCATTGTAATTGTTTCTGAGATCGGAGCTTGGTCTGATTGACGGCATATTTATCACCTCATAATTATTATACACATATTATATCAAAATATTGATATATAGTCAAGAAAGGATTTTTAAATTGTCAACAAATTTTCAATTATTAAAAGAAATGAAAAAGCGGGTTTTGGCAAGCGGGGCTTGCGTGGATTCGCTAATAGGCGTGCCGCCGGAAAGCGAACGCTTTAACAATCTGCTGGAGGTAGCATTACAACAGCAGGAAATGGCGTGTATTGAAATGCGCCG
>CDZG01011567.1_pt1 | contig 23763 bp, 10 predicted proteins | sample 557741 | NCBI WGS metagenome assembly CDZG01 (sample SAMEA3182086, study PRJEB8094) | gut metagenome | biome: human; feature: gut; material: Stool; isolation source: human stools | place: Canada | collected 2013-01-21
CTGTCGGATAATGTAACTACGGCAGACGGTAACTGGACCTGCACTATTAACGGCGGTATGCTCCTTGACCGTTTTTCGGCTTCAACTGAAGGCTGGGTAAATAAGACTTATAAAATAACCGTTCCCGAGGACGCAGGAGAAGGCGGCTTGCTTTTGGGAATAACCCCGATATCGAATACGGGAGACGGATCAACCTTCTCAGCTTATACATATTCCTGCTTTGAGCTTGATATTGACAGCGTACGCATTTATTCCGAAAGCTATAAAATTGGGTTTGAAAACTATACCCCGACCGAAGGGAATTATTGGAATTATCCGACCACATGGGCTTACAGCTCAGACGGCAGTATAACCTGGAGCGTTGCCGACGGAGTCTTAAAATATACAAAAGACGCTTCGGGCAATAACTGGAACTGCGTATTGAAAGATTGGGCTTTTTATAATATTATGAAGCTGAATGAAACGGGAGCTAATCTCAATACTGACGCCGGTACTTTTAAACTTGTTCCGGGAGCAACCTATAATGTAAGCGTAAGACTGAACCTTAATCTTACAAATAAAAATGCTAATGAAGATATTGGCTTGTATTTGGGAGTAGGAACCTCAGATAAACTGTCGGATAATGTAACTACGGCAGACGGTAACTGGACCTGCACTATTGACGGCGGTATGCTTCTCGATCGTTTTTCGGCTTCAACTGACGGTTGGGTAGATAAGACTTATAAAATAACCGTTCCAGAGGACGCGGCAGAAGGTGGTTTGCTTTTGGGAATAACCCCGATAGCGAATACAGGAGATGGCTCAACCTTTTCAGCTTATACATATTCCTGCTTTGAGCTTTGTATAGACGACGTTCAGATCGACCGCTGTGAAAAGGTTGTAGTTACAGCGATTTATCCCGACGGAAAGCAAAACGGAAAAACATTGTTCGGTATTCCGGGAACAACCGTAAATCCGGACGGAGTGAATATATATGAATACTATAATAATTACGATGCAAGCGCGGAATATAATAAGCTTACAGGCATAGTCAATACCGATAACGGAATCTATACCTTTGAGGCAAACGCGGACATTAATAATTTATATTATTCAAGAGACTATGATATCGGTGACATTGACAAAGATTTCGGTATCAGTGGAACGGATTTGTCTTCGCTTAAAAAAGTACTTTTAGGTATTCAGACAGTTGAAACAAAATATGCGGACTGCTATAAGGATGGCAGTGTCAATATTTTGGATCTTGTAAGACTGAAAGAATATTTGGCCGGATACGAGGGCGTCACACTCGGATAGGGTTAATATACTGACGGAAAATAGGGTGGCGGGAAAACCTAAGTGAGTAGTTCCCGTCACCTATTAGATTATAAAAGGAGCGTATATGCTAATGAGAAAAAACAACAACCGCGCGCTTGGTATAATAGTTGCTTTTGCTCTTGTTATGTCCTGTTGCGTACCTGCTTTTATGTTAACAGGCGTGTCGGCGGAAAAAAGCACTTTTACGCCTGAAAGCTATCATATCGGATTTGAAAGCTACACTCCGACAGAAGGAGATTATTGGAATGAGCCGACTTCATGGGCTTACAGCACAGACGGCAGTATAACCTGGAGCACTGCCGACGGAGTTTTAAAATACGCGAAAGACGCTTCGGGCAATAACTGGAACTGTATATGGAATGATTATGCATTCTATAATATTATGAAGCTTAATGAAACGGGTGCCAATCTGAATTCCGACGCAGGAACAATCAAGCTCACACCGGGAGCGATCTATAATGTAAGCGTCAGGCTGAACCTAAATATTATAAATAAAAATGCTAATGAAGATATAGGTTTGTATTTGGGAGTAGGAGCCTCAGATAAGCTGTCGGATAACGTAACTATGGCGGACGGTAACTGGACCTGCACTATTAACGGCGGTATGCTCCTTGACCGTTTTACGTATTCAACTGACGGTTGGGTAGATAAGACTTATAAAATAACCGTTCCCGAGGACTCGGGAGAAGGCGGCTTGCTTTTGGGAATAACCCCGATATCGAATACGGGTGACGGCTCAACCTTCTCATCTTATACATATTCCTGCTTTGAGATTCTTATAGACGATGTTCAAATTGACCGCTGCGCTAAAGTAAATATTCACGCTATTGAAGCAAGCGGTAAGGATAATGTTTCGGTCTACTACGGCATTCCGGGGACATACGTGAATCCCGATGATAGCTATGAGTATACATATTATGAAAATTATAATCCAGACGCCGCTGAAAAATTCAGTAATCCCATTATACCCGATACTGACAAGAACGGTTACTATAAATTCACAAATCAAACAGAAACCGATATTTATTATTTGAAGGACCATGTGATTGAGGAAAGCTATCATATAGGGTTTGAAAGCTACACTCCGACAGAAGGAGATTATTGGAATGAGCCGACTTCATGGGCTTACAGCACAGACGGCAGTATAACCTGGAGCGTTGCCGACGGAGTTTTAAAATACGCGAAAGACGCTTCGGGCAATAACTGGAACTGTATATGGAATGATTATGCATTCTATAATATTATGAAGCTTAATGAAACGGGTGCAAATCTCAATTCCGACGCAGAAACAATCAAGCTCACACCGGGAGCTTATTATACCGTAAGCGTCAGATATAAGCTTGATATCATCAATTTAAATGAGAATGAAGATATTGGCTTGTATTTGGGAGTGGGAACCTCAGATAAACTGTCGGATAACGTAACTATGGCGGACGGTAACTGGACCTGCAGCATCAATGACGGCATACTCCTTGCCCGTTTTTCGGAATCGACCGACGGATGGATAAATAAAACATATAATGTGATCGTTCCTGAAGATGCGGGAGAAGGCGGACTGCTTTTGGGAATAACTCCGATAGCTAAGACTTCAGACGGATCGGATTTCTCTTCCTATACATATTCCTGCTTTGAGCTTCTTATAGACGATGTTAATATAGATAGGGTGGCAAGCTTTGAACCTGCCGAAAAAAGCGCTGTTATTTTCCATACAAATACCTCCGACACTGAAGATATAACAACTAAAACAGAGGGCGGTATCGGAACCGAAGTAGATGACCCGATGCTGATACCCGAAAAATACGGTTATGATTTTGAGGGCTGGTATTCCGACAAAGAATTAAAGAATAAGGTAAAAACCGTATACTACCCTGTGGAAAAGAATACCGAGCTTCATCTTTATGCGAGGTGGATTCCCCGCGGAATTGATGAGTACGACTATATAACAGATTTTGAAAACAGTCCTTTTACCGCTGAAAAAACAGGTCAGTTCAACTCTGATTTTTTCAGCGTGATTGACAGCGGTAACATTTTTGCGGGCGATAAGTCGCTTAAATACAATGCTGTAAAGGGTACTGCGGGTTATTCAAATCAGTACAGCTCTTTTATAGTATATAACGGAAAAAATAAGCAAGGCATAAAGCTTAAAAACAGTACAAGTTATGTAATGCATTTCTGGTATAAAGCTGAAAAGCTTGAGCGAAGCGTCAGGGTTACTCCTATGACAAACTACTGGGATTCAAACGGCGGAAATTATTATGTTTCGGACGTGCAGACCGCTTCCTACGACGCTTCAGCCTATGTTATTTCAAAATCTGAGGTGGGAGATGACTGGAAGCAGGGCGTAATCTATTTCACTACGGGCGACGATATTGAAAGAAACGACTGGTGGGGCTATAATATGCTCTTTATGCGCGTCAATACCTTGTCTGATTCAAACGCGGTAGTCTATTTCGACAATATAACCGTGACCGAAACTGATAGTTCGGTAGCTTTCGAAAATTATGATTACATCTCAGATTTTGAGGATACGCCCTACAGTCAGGCAACAGGCAGTATCATTAACAGCGATTATTTCAACGTTGTGAAATCTGGAGCAAAATATGAAGACGACTATGCCGTTAAATATACGCATAAAAAGGGTGATACACCGCAATTTGTTTCATATAGCTCCTTTGAGCTTTATAATCGCGATAATAAGGAAGGAATAAGGCTTTCGGATAATACTGATTATAAGGTAACATTCCGTTATAAAGCCGATTCTCTGCCGGTAGATGTACGCGTTGAAGCGATGAGCGGATTTTGGGATAATAACGGAGGAAACTATTTCGTTCTTGATGATACCGAGGTCTACAGCGGAAACGGCTATACCATTTCAGCTTCACAGGCCGACGGCAGCTGGAAAACAGGAGTTCTCTATTTTTCGACGGGCGACCTTACCGATGATCCATATTGGGGATATAATATGCTTTATCTTTGCGTTAATGCCATTAAAGATGAGAATGTTACTGTTTATTTTGACGATATAACCTTAAGCGTTCTTTCTAAGGATACGATATATATTTCAGAGGTATATACCGCCGAAAAAAATGTTTTTATCACCACGGTTTCGGAAAACGGAGTTCTCCGCCCGATTAAAAACGGCGATGTACTCGAACTCGGAGTACCTTACACCCCTGGATACAGATTCCTCGGTTGGTATGAGGACAGCAAATATACAAAACAGATTAATGACGGCAAATACACTGTAAACGGCTCAGCGAATGTTTACGCAAAATGGTCATTATCGTATGCATCGGTCGATTTTGAAGGCTATCCCAAGACTGTTACAGACAACAACCTCAGATTTTCCGCGGGTATTAATATTGCAAACGGCTTTGGATACAACAGCAGCTCCTCTTTGCGCTATTCCTATAATCCCGATATTACCAACAACTGGGGATATGCGCAGCTTTTAAATAAAAACGATATTGTTGATTTAAGAGAAGATCCGCTTGTTATTGAAAAAGGCAGGTCATATAAGGTTACTTTTAAGTATTATGCCAAAAATATTAAAAACAGCGTATTTGTATCGGTTGTGACTGCTTCAAGAACAAATTGCTGGGGTTGGCAAACCGATAATTGCAGCAGTGTGAAAATAACTCCCTCCGACAACGGCAAGGGCTGGAAAACTGCGGAATTTGTATTTACCGCAGATCCTCAAATTGATCCGAGCGGTTCTGAGGATTGCGACGCTCTTTACTTAAAGCTGGCAGCTTTAGGAAACTATGCGGATATTTATATTGACGATTTTGAACTCACTTCACTCGGCGACGATGTCTATATTGAATATGAGGCGAACAACGGTTATAACCGCACCTTTATTGTCGGTACTCCGGGTAACAATATCGGTTCACCCATAATTCCGCAAAGGGAAGGCTTTACCTTTGAGGGCTGGTATACAGACGTGGAGTTAAAAAACAAATACACCGCTACTAAATTCGGTAACAGTTCTATAACGCTTTATGCGAAATGGAATATGAATGATACGGTAAAAATCAGCTTTGAAGAGGATTATTATCGCGATCAGCTTCAGCGTTTGCAGACAGACTGTGCACGTGTATCCGACGCTATGGCGTCCGACGGCAAATATTCTATGGAAATTGATAAAACCAAAAAATTTCAGAACCGCAGTAACGCCGCTATGATGCTTAGGATAGGGAATACTCCGTTTAAGGTTGAGAATAATCAAACCTATGTTTTGACCTTTGATTATTATGTTGTCAGCGCAGGTAACAATACAGATTCCGCAACTACTCCGAATCCCGGCGTAATGATCGCTCAGGAAGAGAATATGTGGGCTTATGCGACTTGGCCTGAGGGCTCTTGGACATTACCTCTTCCCGAGGAAAGAGGAAAATGGAAAACCGCTTCCTTTATGTTTACGGCAAATCTTGAAAACGAGGATATGAATACGCTCTATTTCAGAGTGTATAGTACCGAAGGTTTCCACGGTTATTTTGATAACATCAGAATTTCAAAGGTTGACCGTTCATCAAAGCAGGTTGCTATAAATCTTAATCCCTGCGGCGCCACTAACCTTAACGGAACAAAGCAACTCTATCAGGGAAATTATCAGGATACGATTATGCTACCGACAAATCTTACCCGCAGCGGATGGTTATTTACGGGTTGGTATACAGACCAAAAATGCACTTCACAGGTTGAGAATAATATGTATACATTCGGCAAGGTAGATCAGACTCTCTATGCGGGGTGGGCTATTGAGAGCTTTATCCAGGGATTTGAGAATTTCCATGATATAGAGCCCGAAAGGTATTATTATATGGATTTCGATTACGAGATAGTCAAGGATTCCGCAAACGCTCACAGCGGTAGCTATTATCTCCGTAGGAAGGGCGATGATTATCACTTTGCAACTGCGCAGATTATGGATATAAATCTCGGCGCTTATTTGGCGATTTCCAAGGTATATAAAATGACGATGTATATTAAGCTGGGTGAGAGCAAACAAACCGACGGTGCCGTTTCGTTCGGCTGTACGGATAATATCAAGTACGGCTGGGGAATCGACGGCGATTGGAAGAACATAGTCGCCATAGAGGATTTGAGCGATAAGCAATGGCACAAAGTGGAATTCACTTTCCTTGCTACAGGAAAATACATCTCAATTAATACGCCGGGATATGTTGAACTTTATATCGACGACATATCATTCGAGCTTTTGCCGAATGCTACTGCAGAGGATTGCAGTAAGTCTGTGGCATGTAAAGAATATATCCCCAAACGGATTGACAAAGATGGTGAGCTTGCAATAACTGACAAAGCAATTGATGTTTCATTATTAAAGATGGTCGGCGGCGGGGAGATTTCTTCAAACGGAAAGAATATCCTGATAATTGCGTGTGTTGCTTTGATTGTTATAATCGGAGCGTCTGTATCGATTATTTTTATAATCAAACACCGCAAAAAAAAGGGAGGAATATAAAACGATGAAATTTAAAAGAATATCCGCTTTGATTCTTTCTGTAATTATGTTGTTTGCTGCCGCGGGATGCGGCGGCAAAACCGCGAATAAGGGCGAGATTCTGACGGCTATTAATCCGAATAATACCAATAGATTCTATTATTCGGTTATTTATCCTTCAGATTCCTCCGATGAAGTGGAGTCTGCGGCAAAGAAAATCCGTACGGAGCTTAAAGCGGCTTTTGATGTCTATGTTGAGGCAAACAAAGACGAGAAGGTTGAAGCCGACAGCAATAATCCGGAAATACTTATCGGAAATACCGACCGCCAAGAAACTGCCGAGGCGTTAGAAATTTTAAAAGCAAACCGCGGAAATTATTATCTGGATTTTATAATTAAGGTGATTAATAATAAAATTGTTATTTTTGCGGAAAACGACAGCATGCTCGTAAAGGCAATAGAATATTTTATCGACACATATTGTAAGAGTAAGGAAGCTTGGGAAAAACTGAACACCTCCACAGAATTGATCTATGAAGCTCCGATTGAAGAAAAAGCGCATCAGATCGCAGGAGTCCCTCTTGAAAAATTCGTTATAGTCACACCCAGAGACTGCGAATATATATACAGCAGAGAAATATATAAGACGGTTGATTATTTATACGGCAATCAAGGCTACATGCTTTCGGTAGTCGATGAGCGAACCGAGCCTGCGGAAAACGAAATTCTGGTGGGAAATCTTGAACGGGCGGAGAGTAAGTCTGTAGAGGTGTCAGGAGAAAATGCCTGGATAATAAAAGCGGTCAACGGCAAGTTGGTAATCAAAGCAACAGACAGTCTTTCGTTGGGCACCGCCGTGGATGAGCTTTATAATATTATAGAAGATGAAGAAGCGAAAAATTCGAATCTGAATCTACAGTCGGATTATGAGCTTAAGGGTACCTATGAGCCCTCCGACAGCGATTACGTTTATACCTGGGGCGATGAATTTAACGGAAGGTCTCTCGATAAAAATACATGGGGCGATTATATCAACGAGCCATACGGAAAGACCGCAACCTCGGTTTTAGGAGGAAGCAATGTTATGAAATCCGTCGAAAACGTAAAGCTTACAGGCGATGGAACTGTAACCATATTTGCGACTCGTAACGGAAACGATTTTGAAAACGGTCAAATTACTACCTTTGACAGAATGCAATATCTCTACGGCATATTAGAAATAAGAGGGAAATTACCTGTGGCACCTGGTTGTGCCTCCTATTGGATGAACGGCGCCGAGATAGGCTATGGATCTATGACAGAGTATGATCTTTTAGAAAATTTTGGTTCGGTTAATTCATTTGCTGCAAATATTCATATCTGGAGCGGTAACGGATACCACAACTCTCTTGACTTTATTTCTTCTTACAAAAAGGCGAAGGAATTTAAATTTAATGATGCCCTTGCGCCGAACGAGGATCTGTCCTCCGATTATCATATTTATACAATGGCGTGGGACGAAAGTCGTGTTGATTTTGCTTTTGACGGAAGGGTATTCTTTTCCTATAGTCTTGAGGATACCGAAGAAAGCGATGTGCACCGCCTTCCTGTATATTTTTTGACAGGTTGCTCCGCAGGTGGGGCCGACTACGGAGTGGCGGCAACAAAAGACAGTCCGACGTATTACGAGCATAAGATAGATTATATCCGTCTTTATCAGAGAAAAGATATAGGAAAGCTTTATCTCGGAGATCAGATTCCAAAATATGACGGTAGGGAGTATTATCGATATTTTGCGGGTCAGAAGACAAATTAGCATAACAATTTGCTTTGCATCTCATGAGTATAATAACACGAAAAATGGTACATAGCTATTTTACTTTCGTGTTATTATGCTCATTTAATTTAGAATCTGAAATAAGATGGTGATTGGTGTGAAAAAGAAGATTAGAAAACATACAATCAGTAGATATATTGCTTTTGTTTTGTCGGTATGTCTATGCGCTACGGTAACTGTTGCTGCTGAAGAAGGATATACGCAAGCGAATACTTCTGTAAACCGAATTTACAGTGAAACTGAGGAAAATGATTATTGGTCATATCAGCAAAAGAACATTCAAATTAAATGCGCCGACGCAAATATAGATTTAGGCGGCGGTAATTTTGTAAGTTCCGATTTATTGGCGGCAAATGAAGGTCCTTATATAGATTCCGAGGGCAATAGCTATGATAACACTGTTGTTCTAAAGGATGAGTCGGTTGTTGAGTACGAGGTTGATATACCTTCTTCCGCTCTGTATAATATTGAAATTACATATTTGCCGTTAAGTGAAAACGGCAGCAAGATTGAATTTGCCTTGCTTGTTGATGGCGAGTATCCTTTTTCGGAATCGCAAAGCAACAGCCTTCCGATACTTTATAAAAATGAAGATGGCAAAAAATACGACGATTACGGAAATCAGTATACTCCCGAACAAATAATTCTCGAAGAATACACTTCAAGAAAGATTTTTGATGCGAGCGGTTGTAATAATTTTCCGTATTGCTATTTGCTGAGTGCGGGAAAGCATAAAATCACCTTAAAGGTAAAAGGCGAATCATTTGTTTTGGCAAAAATTGTTTTGACAGCGCCGAATCCAATGCCTTTGTACGCCGACGTTTCAAGAGAATATAACGATACCGATTTGAATTCGGAACCTATTGTAATAGAAGGTGAGGATGCATACGCGAAGGATACAAGAGCGCTTGTTCCTAAATCTGATACCTCGTCACCTGCGGTTTCTCCATCCGATGCAAAAAAACAGTTTATGAATTACATAGGGTCCACTAACTGGCAGGATCCCGGTGAACAGATTACTTGGAAATTTAGCGTTCAGGAGGACGGACTCTATGATTTGAGAATGATTTACAAGCAGGACCAGGTTGTAAACGGTTATACCTACCGAACACTTAAAATAGATGGCGAATATCCGTTTAAGGAAGCAGAGTCGCTTAAATTTTATTACGGTACAAGCTGGCAGACCTATACTTTTGCAGATGAAGATGACAATCCGTATTATATTTATCTGACAAAAGGCGAGCATACTCTTTCGCTTACTGCTACGATGGGCGATACAGACAGCTTTTATCGGCAGCTGAAGCAAATAACGACAGCCTTGGGCGATTTATATTTGGAAATTGCAATGATAACGGGAGACTCTCCCGATAAAAACAGAGACTATGATCTGTTCCGTCAAATTCCCGATTTTGAAAATCGCCTGAACGAGCTGTACGGCGAGCTTTCAGATTTGGCAGATGAAATGAGAATGCTCTCAGGAAATAACAATACCTCCTGTGTGTCCGCCGTAAATAATATGGCGCGCATTTTAAAGTCGATGAGCGAAAACCTTTATACTGCTCAGAATTATGTTACGGACTATTATAACAATTATACCAATGTTAGCGCCTGGCTCTACGATATGAAGGCGATGCCTCTGTCAATTGACCGAATTTATTTGGTGCCTAAGGGCAGTGATTATTCGATAAAAATGTCTGGCTTTATTGAAAAAACTCTCTTTTCAGTAAAAAGATTTCTGGTATCTTTTTCAGATGAATACAGCGGCACCTCCTTGTCCGATAAAAACGCTTCTGTTAAAATCTGGATAAACTGGGGCAGAGACCAAGCTATGGTACTGAATTCTCTTATTCAGGAAACCTTTACGCCTAAAACCGGTATTTCCGTGAACCTGGAAATCACTGACGCGACATTGGTAAAGGGTGTGCTTTCAAATAACGCACCCGATCTTGCATTGTATTTGGCAAGGACCGAACCGGTTAATTTGGCGATGCGCGGTGCGCTTTGCGATCTGACACAATTTGAAGATTTTGATGAGGTATCAAGGCGCTTTGGCGATACGGCCATTGTTCCGTATACCTACGATAACGGCGTTTACGCTCTGCCTGATTCGCAGTCCTTTTATTTGATGTTCTACCGTACCGACGTATTTGAAGCATTAGATCTTGAGGTGCCTGAAAGCTGGGACGATTTTCTTGCCGCAACCGCAGTTTTACAGCGTAATAATATGCAATCGTGGATTCCGTATATACAAATTACCTCTTCAACCACGGTAAATACAGGCATCGGAGGACTCAACCTTTTTGCAAGTATTTTGCAACAGTTCGGAGGAAACCTCTACAATGAAGAGAAAAATTTATGTATGCTTGATTCAAAAATTTCTTTAAAGGCTTTTACTTACTGGACCGATATGTACACAAAATATAAGCTTCCCACCACCGCCAGCTTTTACAATAGATTCCGATTGGGGACTATGCCTCTCGGAATAGAAGTATATACCATGTATACAACTTTAAAACAAGCGGCACCTGAAATTGACGGAAGATGGAGTATCTGTAAGGTTCCCGGAATCAAAAACGAGGACGGTACGGTTAATCATACTGTTGCGGGTGCGGGAACAGGCTGTGCAATACTCTCGTCTTCAGAGCATAAGGACGAGGCATGGGAATTCTTAAAATGGTGGACTGATGCCGATACACAGCTTAAGTTCAGCAATAATGTTGAATCTATTCTCGGCGCTGTTTCTCGTACGACTACCTCCAATCTTGACGCTTTCGCGAAAATGGATTGGGATTCGGATGATTTTGAAATTCTAACGGCGCAAATGGCTGAAATTTCGGAAATATCCGAGGTTCCGGGTAGCTATTATGTGTCACGCTCGGTGGATCAGGCTTTTTGGAATGTTGTCAACAACAACGAAGCCCCGAAGGATTCCCTGCTTGAATGGACGGAAATCGCCAACAGCGAAATCAAAAGAAAAATAGAACAGTACGGAGCGTAATTTTTTTGAAAGGAGAAAATAATCGAATATAGCATAAAAGCGCATATTCGGTTATGTGGGCGATATGAAACAGAAAACCAAAACATCTTCCTGTATTGAAGCTTCATTCAGGGACAATTTACCGTGCTATTTAATGTTAGCTCCTTTTGCAATACTATTTATACTGTTTTTAATATTACCGATAATAGCCTCCGTTGTTTTAAGTCTCTTTGATTTTGATATGTTATCATTTCCGAAATTTATCGGATTTTCAAATTATTTTCGGATGCTGTTTGACGATGAGGTATTTGTTACTACCATTAAAAACACATTGATTTTTGCCGTTATAACAGGACCTGCAGGTTTTGCGCTTTCTTTTGTGTTGGCATGGTTTCTCAATGAATTCAGGCCGTTGACAAGAACGGTTTTATCCTTTATGTTTTACTGCCCGGCATTAGTAGGAAACGCATATTATATTTGGCAGATAGCTTTTTCAAATGACAGCTACGGTTATGTAAACAGCTTGTTGCTTTCGTTGGGCTTTTTGACCGAGCCTATTAACTGGCTTAAAGACGAGCGTTTTGTTATGCCTATTATTGTTATTGTTCAGCTGTGGATGAGTATGGGCGTATCCTTTTTGGCAAATATATCCGGTCTACAAAACGTAAACGGTGAAATGTACGAGGCGGGAGCTATAGACGGTATCAGGAACCGTTGGCAGGAATTGTGGTATATAACGCTTCCTTCAATGCAGCATATGCTCCTGTTCAGCGCGGTTATGCAGATTGCATCAACCTTTTCTGTCAGCCAGCTTCCGATGGATCTTGCTGGATACCCGTCTGTCAATAACTCGGTGGATACCATAGTGTCATATCTTTCAGACGCTGGTACGGTGCGGTATGAGATGGGCTACGCATGTGCTATATCAGTTTTGCTGTTTGCTATAATGCTGATTACCAGAGGCTTGGTAACGAAGCTTATAGCTAAGGTCGGAAAGTAGGTGAAGCTAATGAAAACAGATTTTTCCGCAACGGGGAAAAACCCTAACATTTTAAAGAGAATACATGAATATCGTTCAGGCAAGGTGTCTCAAAGTAAAAGGTATACCCGTTCAAAGGTAGGCAACGTATTTTATGTAGTGGTTTTGGTTGCTATGGGCCTGTTTTCCATTCTTCCGCTCGTTTACTGCCTTGCAACCTCGTTAAAGCCCTTGGATGAGTTGATGCTTTTCCCGCCTAAATTTTTTGTAAGTCGTCCGACTATGCAAAATTATTTTGCTTTGCCGGGTTTGCTTTCAAATCTTCGCGTACCATTATCAAGATATATTTTTAACAGCCTTTTTGTCACCATCATAACGACCGTGCTGTATGTTATATTTTCAACGATGGCGGCTTTTGTCCTTACAAAATCTCACATTAAGGGACGCAAGCTGATGTTCCGCCTGATTCAGTACGCACTGCTTTTTAACGCTTTCACTCTGGCAATACCCCAGTATCTTATTTTCGCATATATGGACATTATTGATACCTATTGGGTATATATTCTTCCTTATCTTGCATCGACCATGGGTGTTTTTCTTATGAAGCAGTATATGGAGGGCAGTGTTCCCGACGCTCTGCTAGAGGCGGCGAGAATCGACGGAGCGGGATATTTCAGGATATTTTCGCAAATTGTATTTCCGATGGTCAAGCCATGCTGTATGACGCTTGTCCTTTTCGGCTTCAGAGACGTCTGGTCTGCGGTTCCGAACGGAACGGTTTTCAACGAATCTTTAAAAACTCTTCCGACAATTATGGCACAGATTAACGCAGGCGGTATAGCCCGCGCCGGCAGCGCAATGGCGGTAACGGTAATAATGATGATACCCCCCATATTGGTTTATATGATTTCTCAAAGCAATGTTTTGGAATCAATGAACAGCGCGGGAATAAAGGAATAGGAGGCGATATATTTGAAAAAATCAGCAGTAATATTGCTTTTAGCAACCTTGATGGCGTCATTATTCTCGGTAAATATATTGGCGGTTTCATCTGAGGGTGATTCTTCCGAGATACCTTACACTACGCATAATTATATACTTGCGGACAATGACATCGCCGCCGCTTCAAAGGCAGTTTACAAAACCGAAACGGTATTAACCGCCTCAAAACTCGGTATATCCGATTTTGCTGAATTGAAGGATATAAGCGCCGATAAAGCGGGCAACATTTTTCTGCTCGACAGCAAAAATTCGAGGATTGTTATGCTGAATTCCCGGTTGAAGGTGGTTAAAGAAATAACCTCACTAAAGTGTGAAAGCGGGGAAGTTTCGTTTGCGGGCGCATGCGGAATTTTCGCTTACAATACCGATGCTCTGTATATAGCGGACACCGAAAACGCAAGAGTTTTGGAGGCTGACTATGACGGAAACATTAGAAAAGAAATTCTGCTTCCCGATTCAAAGCTTATACCAGAGGATTTCACATACAGACCTATTAAATTAACCGTGGACTCAAGCGGATATTTATATGTTCTGAGCGACGGCTCTTATTACGGAGCTATACTTTATTCTCCTGATTACGATTTTCTCGGTTTTTACGGAGCGAATACAGTAAGCAACGGCGTTTTACAGACTATAACAAGACTTTGGAAAAGTCTGACAATGAACGATACCAAAAGGGCAGCGTCTTCCAGCAAGGTACCTTATCAGTTCACGGATCTTTATGCCGATCAGAATGACTTTATATACACTTCTACCGGAAAAATACCGGAAGGAAGCCAGCAGGGTCAAATTAAACGTTTGAGTCCGGGAGGAAAAAATGTATTAAATTCGGAAAGCACTGTATTCGGCGAGGAGGAGATTGCCACTGTAAATGGAAATCTGCTGACCCAAAATATTGCAGGTGTTGCGGTTGATGATGACGGTTTTATATACTGCTATGACGTAGCTTACGGAAGAGTTTACATATATGATAGCGAATGTTATATGCTGGCGGCCTTTGGAGGAGGTGCTGGTTCAGGAGAGCAAGATGGTTCCTTTTCTCAAATATCGGCGATTGATATATCTGATAACGGCGATCGTATTATAGTCTCGGACAGCTTAAAAGAAAGCGTTACGGTGTTCTCGGTAACCGAATACGGCAAAAAGCTTAAAAGCGCCAGAAAAATGACCCTAAACGGAGATTATGAGGAATCGGTACCGTTGTGGAAAGAAATCCTTAAATCGGACAAAAACTGTCAGCTAGCTAACGTAGGACTTGCAAAAGCGGCTATTGCGGAAAAAGATTATTCCGCAACGCTTAATTACGCCAAAGCAGGATATGAAAAAAAGATTTACAGCCAGGCGTTTTCTTATGTAAGAAAGGCCGAAGTCAAAGAAAATTTCAATATTATAATAGCGGCTGTAATAGGCTTTGCCGCGATCGTCATCGCCGCGGTTGCAGTTATTAAAAAGCGTAAAATTATTTTGATGAAAAATGCTCAGGTTAAAATGATGCTCAGTGCGCCTTTGCATCCCGCAGAGGTTTTCGGCGAGGTCAAAAGAACCGCTTCGGGTTCGGTTGCAATCGGAGTGGTTATAATGACACTGTTTTATATATCTGCTATATTAAAATCAATCTCCTCGGGATTTCTTTTCAAGCAGACAGGAGTTAACGCGACAAATTCCCTACTGGTTTTGCTTCAAACCATCGGTTTTATCGTCCTTTGGACTATAACAAACTGGGGCATGGCTACCTTAATGGGAGGAATAGGCAAGTTAAGAGAAATATTCATAGTCATAACCTACAGTATGCTGCCGTTGATTGTTTCAAATCTCATATATACCGTATTTTCACATTGTCTTAATGAGTCGGAAGGGGCATTTTTATCGGTTCTTTCTGTTGTTGCATTGCTTTACTCGGTATTTATGATTATTATCGGTTCGATAATAATTCACGATGTTTCCTTCGGCAAATTTGTTGCTGTTACGCTGGCAACCTTGGTTGGAATGTTAATTTTAATTTTCTTAGGAATATTGGTGTTTATTTTGGTGCAGCAAACGGCCGCCTTTATCGGCACTTTGTCGCGCGAGCTATTTTTCAGATGAGGTGAGACAAAAAGATGAAAAAAATTATTATTTCTGTATTTTTAATTTGTTTGACCTTATTGGCAATGCTTTCTACTGCTGGGTGCGGTTCAAAAAATACAGTTAGCGTAAAAGCATACGACAGCGAACACGAAAAGAAAAGTCACGAAGGCTATGTCGCGGCGCAAAACGACAATTGGAGCCTTGAATGGGATCAGGAGAGCTTCAGAGTAATATTAAGGGATAAAAAGAACGGAGATGTATATTCAAATCTTCCTTCAGAGCTTATGGAGACTGTCGTTGACGAGGACGGAATTGAAAAGCGTAACAATCCGCAGCTTGAAAATCCTCTTACGGTAGAATATCTTGACAATAAAACTTTGCAGATACAGTATTTATACGCTTATACTGCAAGTCTCAAAAAGGGCGATTATTTCTTTGAGGAAATTGAAAACGGATTTAAAATTACTTATTATTTCGAAAAGATTTCCGCCTCCGTCCCCATTTCATATCGTCTTGAAGACGACGGTATAAATGTTTCGGTGGATTTAAACGAAATAACAGAGAGCTGCGAGAAAATTTACCGCATAACTCTTATGCCCTTTTTTGCTTCGGCAAAAAACGAAGATCAAAGCTCATATTTATTTGTGCCGTCCGGCAGCGGTGCTTTGATTTATCCTTATGAATGGATATCGGATTCCAGTAAAAGTTGCTCGTATCCCGTTTATGGGGACGATCTTCAGTACGCACAGGCGGACGGTGACGAAACAACCAACAGAGAGCCTGTAAGATTACCTGTATTCGGCTCAAAAAATGGGGACAGCGCAGTTTGTGCGGTGATTGATTCGGGAGCCGAACTTGCAAGTATAGAATGTAATGTGGGCAATTCTAAATTCGGTTATTCTACGGTATATGCTTCATTTAATGTGCGCGGACTTTCAAGCTGGGATTCGTATTCGGATGATATATGTGATTCCACGGTGTCGGTAAGTTACTATCCGTTGAGCGGTGAGTCTGCAAATTATGTGGGGATAGCTGATAAATACCGCGAATACCTAATAAAGGACGGCATAAAGTCCGGCAGTGATGAAAAGCTTTTATCCTTAAAAATTATAGGCGGTACCCATACCGATGAGCAGTTTTTGGGCGTTCCCTACAGAAGCCTGTTTACAACGACATCACTTTCCGATGCACTTGAAATCATCAAGGATATATCGGAAAAGACAAATGAGGCTCCCGCTGTCAATCTTGTCGGTTTCGGAAAATCAGGAATTGACGTCGGAAAGGTTTCGGGAAATAACGCGATAAGCAATAAGTTCGGCGATAAAACCGACTGCGCGGATTTACAGAATTATTGTGCTGAGAAAAATATACCTCTGTATTTTGATTTTGATAACACAAGATTTGCAAAGTCGGGCAATGGAATAATAAAGCTTTTTGATTTTGCTAAGACTACCGTAGGTACAAGGGCTTTGAGCTACAGAACCGAATTGGGAAGCAATGGGGGAGAAATTATCAAGGAATATTTTGTTCCGCGAAGCAAGCTTGTGAGTATATCCGAGAAATCGGTTGATTCGGCTCAGAAGTTAGGATTTAACGGAATTTCCTTTAATGTGGCATCATCGAATGTCTATTCCGATTATGCAACCAGAAGCACATTCTGTTCAGGCAATTACGGTAAGGATTTTAACGAAATTACGGATTACTGCAAGAAAAACAGCATCTCTTTTTTGGCTGATAATGCAAATGCGTATTCGGTTAAAAACGCAGACATATTAACCTCGGTTCCTACATCTTCCGATAAAAATGACTTATTTTCAGAGGATATCCCGTTTTATCAAATAGTATTCAAGGGCTATGTTTCAATGACTTCGGACCCGTTGAATAACTGCACAGATTCAAATGAAACTATTTTAAAATCCGCTGAAAGCGGGATAGGCTTGAGCTATACGCTTATAAAGAATTTCGACGAAACCTTACTTACAGCTAATCAGTATTTTTACAATACATCCGTTTATGACGATCTGTCTGAGGAAATTGAAAAGAATGTCGCTGACTATGGGGATTATTTTAATTCGGTTACGGGAGCGAAAATTATAGGTCACGAAATTTTAGGCGATGGCTTGCGGAAAACCGTTTTTGATAACGGAGTAACGGTTTTTGTCAACTACTCCTCTTATGATGTAGAGTCTACATTCGGAAGGGTAGCCGCCAAATCATTTATGTATTCAAAGGAGGAAGCGCAATGAGAAGAAAAAAAAACCGCGGAATAAACGCTCTTAAAGCTAAATACGGTTGGATTTGCATTTCTCCGTGGATAGTAGGCTTAATATTGTTCTTTATTTCGCCGATTATACAGTCGATAATATATTCTTTTTCTTCAGTTTCACTCGGAGTTGGCGGAATGAATATACAATTTGTCGGGCTTAAAAATTTCAGATATATTTTTTTGGAAAACGCTGATTATCTTGATTATATGGCACAGGCGTTTGTAAAATTTGTGTATTCGTTTCCTGTGATAATAATTTTAAGTTTGATACTTGCGTTAATGCTTAATCAGGAATTCAAGGGACGTATTTTATTCAGAGCGCTGTATTTTCTGCCTGTAATAATTGCGGCGGGTCCGGTGCTCAAAACCGTTCTTTCTGCGGAGCAGTCAGGAATTTCAAACATCGCTCAGGACGAAAGCATCGCTATGAGTATGTTTAATGTTTCGGAAATTGTAGACGCGGTTGGTCTTCCGCAGCAGTTAGCCACATATTTTGTGAGTATTATCGACGGAATTACAGGTCTTATCTGGAATTGCGGAATACAGACGGTTCTTTTCATTGCGGGAATGCAGGCGATACCTACGCTGTTATATGAAGTTTCAAAGGTCGAAGGCGCTACAAAATGGGAGGAATTTTGGTTAATAACGCTTCCGATGCTCGGCAGAGTAATACTTTTGGTTTCTGTTTTCACAATGGTAGAATTGATGGTCGATCCGACAAACCCACTGATCTCATTGGCGTATTCGTTTATGAAATCACAGTTCTACGGAGAAAGCTCGGCAATGCTTTGGAGTTATTTTGTCGTGATAGGTCTTATAATGGCGGCTTTGCTGGCAATTTTCAAAAAAACCTGTTTGGATAAGTGGGAATAGGAGGTTGTTATCTTGTTCAGGAACAGAAGCAATTCAATATTAAACCGCAGACGGGAGAAAAAAGCAACGGCTTTCCTTTACTCCGTTTTCAGAATGGTACTTCTGATTTCGATAGGATATTTGGTTTTGTATCCCGTAATAGTGATGATTTCCGGTTCTTTGAAGACTCCCGCGGCTTATATTGATCGAAGCATAATTTATATACCGAAATCCGTAACCACCGAATACTACGGCGTTGCGATAAAAGCCATCGATTATTTCAACAGTCTTAAATCTACGCTTATTAACCAGATGGTAAGCGCTGTTTTGGAAATAGCAGTTTGCTCGTTCATAGCTTACGGAATGGCCCGTTTTGATTTCAAGGGCAAGTCAATTTTTAACTTCTTATTGATTCTTATTATATTGGTACCAACTCAGATGCTGATAATCCCGATGATGATGAATTATTCTAAGTTTGATATATTCGGCATTTTCGGATTGTTGAATAAGTTGACAGGCATTGATTTAAGAATAAACCTCTTAAATACCGTTTGGACGTTTTATCTTCCGTCAATTCTCGGGGTTGGACTCAGGGCAGGAATAATCATTTATATTTATATCCAATTTTTCAAGGGCTTGCCTAAGGAACTTGAGGAAGCGGCGTGGATTGATGGCGCAGGTCTTTTCAGAACCCTCTTTTCAATATCTATTCCGTCGTCGAGTGTGGTGTTTACTACGGTTTCGATTTTTGCTATGGTTTGGCACTGGAATGAATATTTTGAGCCTATTATGTTTATGTCAAAAAATTTTCCTCTCTCGGTAAAGATATATGAACTTGAAAATTTGATTGAAGCAATTGGAGTATACGATACATATCCGCAGTATTCAACAAAAAAAGCCGCCTGCTTTATCTTTATTTTACCTGTTCTGGCGGTGTATTTGATATTGCAGAAAAAGTTTGTAAAAAGCATAGATCGTGTGGGTATAACGGGTTAATCATTGACCATAAAAGATTTACTGAGAGCGTGATAAAATGAGGAATGAAGTATTAGGTTGTAATTTAGACGGTCTTTTACAAAAGCCGCTGGGAGAAAAATTTAATTCAGTATGCCGCAGGGTAGCTGCCGAAGGAATAGTTCTTCTTAAAAACGAAAACAAAGTTTTGCCGCTAAAAAAAGGGAGTAAAGTATCTGTGTTCGGAAGGATACAGGATAATTACATAAGGAGCGGTACGGGTTCAGGCGGACTTGTAAACGTTGAGTATACAGTCGGCATAGCACAGGGACTTGAGAACGCCGGAATAATTATCAATAAGGCGCTTGCGGATATTTATGCTGAATGGGAAAAAACAAATCCGTTTGATACAGGAACGGGATGGGCGAGCGAGCCGTGGTCGCAGACCGAAATGGCACTTGACGCAAAAACGGTTGAAAACGCGGCTAAAGTATCCGACGCCGCGATTGTAATAATCGGAAGAACCGCAGGCGAAGACAAGGATAACAGCAATGTTGAGGGAAGCTTTCTTTTAACGGCAACAGAAGAGGATATGCTTTTAAAGGTTCGTAAATATTTCGATAAGGTTATTGTCCTGCTTAACGTAGGGAATATAATCGATATGAAACGGATAAACAAGTATGCTCCCGATGCGGTGATGTATGTGTGGCAGGGGGGTCAGGAGGGCGGAAATGCCGTCGCAGATATAATTGTCGGAAATCAAACCCCTTCAGGCAGGCTTTCCGACAGCATAGCATATGATATTGAGGATTATCCGTCAACCGAAAATTTTAACGGAGCTGATAAGAATATATACTCTGAAGATATTTATGTTGGCTACAGATATTTCAACACCTTTGCAAAACAAAAGCTGCTGTATCCTTTTGGCTTTGGTCTTTCATATACTTCATTCGATTATTCCGATTTTGATTTAAAAAAGAACGGAAGAGACATAACCGTCGGTCTTCGTGTAAGAAATACAGGCGGCTTTAAGGGTCAAGAGGTTGTTCAAATCTATTGCTCAACACCTCAGGGAATGCTCGGAAAACCCGAGAGAGTATTGGCAGCATACAAAAAGACCGAGCTTTTAATGCCAAATGAAGAAGAAAGGCTTGAAATATGTTTTTCGCTTGATTCAGTTGCTTCCTTTGATGATTCAGGGGTTACAGAATTTAAATCCTGTTTTGTTCTTGAACACGGCGAGTATAAAATTTTCGTCAGCAGCGATTCTTTGAACGACAAGCATTCTTTTTCCTTTGAACTTGAAAAGGACATTGCAGTACAAAGGTGCAATAGAGCTGTGTCACCGCGCGAAAGCTTTGAAAGGATAAAACCGCTCTGTGAAAACGGAGTGTATACGGTTACAAAAGAAAAAATACCAGCGTATGCGGAAGACATCAATAAAAGAATAGCTGAAAGTCTTCCCGTCGAAATACCCTGCACGGGCGACAAGGGCATAAAGCTTATAAACGTTAAAAACGGCGAAAATTCTATGGAGGATTTTGTCGCGCAATTTTCCGACGAGGATTTAGCATGTATTGCTATTGGAGAAGGAATGAACAGTCCTAAAGTTACAGGAGGAACAGGCTGTGCGTTCGGCGGCGTAACGGAGTCCCTGCTTGAATTAGGTATTCCTGTTGCCTGCGGAACCGACGGTCCGTCTGGTATACGTATGGACACAGGAGCAAAAGCTACATTAATGCCTAACGGTACTTTACTGGCGTGCACCTGGAACGATGAACTTATAGAAGAATTATATACTTATGAGGGCATTGAAATGTGCGCTTATAATATCGATGTCCTCTTAGGTCCCGGTATAAATATTCACCGCAATCCACTTAATGGCAGAAATTTTGAATATTTTTCGGAGGACCCTCTGCTTACAGGGAAAATGGCGGCGGCTATATGCCGCGGTATTGACAGGAGCGGAGCATCAGCGACGATAAAGCATTTTTGCGCGAACAATCAGGAAAAGAACAGGCATACCGTTGACTCGGTTGTATCTGAAAGGGCGCTCAGGGAAATATATCTCAAAGCCTTTGAAATTGCCTTAAAGGACGGAAGCTGTAAAGCGGTTATGACATCTTACAATCCGGTTAACGGATACTGGAGCAGCGGAAATTACGACTTAAACACTACTGTTTTGCGTAATGAGTGGGGATATGACGGTTTTGTAATGTCTGACTGGTGGGCTAAGACCGAAAAGGACTTCATAGTTTGGGGGAGAACGCCTAATACACCTCCACGAAATTTTGCACCTATGGTATATGCACAGAATGATATTTATATGGTGAATGAGAACGCATCCGATTTCGGTTTTAATACCATACTTAATGATTTGCACCTCGGCAAAATCAAAAGGTCGGTGCTTCAGAGAAATGCAATGAATATTTGCAGATTTCTGATGAATTCAAATGCTTTTGAGAGTTTTTCCGATAATATGTCGGTATCTGATAATATTGACAGCTTTAATTTAACCTATAAAATATTTGAGACTGTTGAACCTGTATCCCAAAACGAATATGAATTTCAGTGCGCGGGCGGAGGAAAGTATCTTTTAAATGCGGAAATTGAGTCAAGCGGATCCGAGCTTTCGCAAAATACCGTTATTTTCTATATAAACGGCGAATACTCGGCTTCATTCACGGTCAGAGGATCTTCAGGCGAAAATGTTTCCTGTACAAGAGAAATATGCTTACCTAGCGGAGTTTGTAAATTGAGCGTTAAATATCCCGAAAGCGTAATTAAAATTAAAAAAGCCGCTGTTTACGGCGCAACTCTTTCCGAATGAAAACGGATTAATCATTCAAACTGCAAGTATTATCATAATTTTAGTATTGGGAGGAGCTTTATAAATGAAAAAGGTTACTAAGAAAATCATCAGTTCGTTATTATCCTTATCTCTTGTTATAATTATTTTTTTCTCGGCGCTGGAAACGGTGAATGCCGTTGGCGAAACCGCATCAGGAAATATATCGGACTATATTGACAGGTATATCGGTTTTGATACATATACTCCGACCGAAGGGAATTATTGGGGTGATCCGACCACCTGGGCTTACAGCTCAAACGGCAGTATAACCTGGAGCATTGCCGACGGAGTCTTAAAATATACAAAAGACGCCTCGGGCAATGATTGGAACTGCGTATGGAATGATTTTGCGTTCTATAACATTATGAAGCTTAATGAAACGGGCGCTAATCTCAATTCCGACGACGGCACTATTAAGTTGACGCCGGGAAAAACTTATAATGTCAACATCAGGCTGAACCTTAATCTTACAAATAAAAGTGCTAATGAAGATATTGGCTTGTATTTGGGGGTAGGAACCTCAGATAAGCTGTCGGATAATGTAACTACGGCAGACGGTAACTGGACCTGCACTATTAACGGCGGTATGCTCCTTGACCGTTTTTCAGCTTCAACTGGAGGCTGGGTAAATAAGACTTATAAAATAACCGTGCCCGCAGATGCGGGAGAGGGCGGATTGCTTTTGGGAATAACCCCGATAGCGAATACAGGAGATGGCTCAACCTTTTCAGCTTATACATATTCCTGCTTTGAGCTTGATATTGACAGCGTTCGTGTTAATTCGGGAGGTTATAGTATAGGCTTTGAAAAATACACTCCAACCGAGGGAGATTATTGGAATTATCCGACCACCTGGGCTTACAGCTCAGACGGCAGTATAACCTGGAGCGTTGCCGACGGAGTCTTAAAATATACAAAAGACGCTTCGGGCAATAACTGGAACTGCATATGGAATGATTGGGCTTTTTATAATATTATGAAGCTGAATGAAACGGGAGCTAATCTCAATACTGACGCCGGTACTTTTAAACTTGTTCCGGGAGCAACCTATAATGTAAGCGTAAGACTGAACCTTAATCTTACAAATAAAAATGCTAATGAAGATATTGGCTTGTATTTGGGAGTTGGAACCTCAGATAAGCTGTCGGATAATGTAACTACGGCAGACGGTAACTGGAGCTGCACTATTAACGGCGGTATGCTCCTTGACCGTTTTTC
>CDZG01023514.1_pt1 | contig 23398 bp, 20 predicted proteins | sample 557741 | NCBI WGS metagenome assembly CDZG01 (sample SAMEA3182086, study PRJEB8094) | gut metagenome | biome: human; feature: gut; material: Stool; isolation source: human stools | place: Canada | collected 2013-01-21
ACTTTAAATATCAAACTTGTCAAAGAACTATTTGGCTGTGAGGCGCTAGCCGCATAGCCGTTATCTAATAATTAACGAACTATTGATATTTGCATTTATAATTAAAATATATTTTTTTCAACCTAAAAGGCGTTCATATTTAAGTCTTTTTATTACTATCTTTTTGATCTCCTGTTCTCATGAAGATGACATCGGCTGGGATATAAAGAAAAGTATCAACGATTCCATATACGTCATAAACAACAGACTTGCAAAAGAACGCATGGCGCAAATAGAATCGCAATATAACACAGAAGGTTGTTTTAAACTGGTTCATATTTCAGATCCACATTTATCAGAATTTTCTGAAAGCAATCATTATTCTTATCCTATAAATTTAATACAATCCGTAAAATTCGTAAACCAAAAAGATCTCAACATCCATGCAATGGTAGCTACCGGAGATTTTATATCCAACCACAAAGAAAAGAAAATTGCCCTTAAGTACTTGCAGTCATTTACCCAATACTTCTACGGCAACAACATACCATCGTTAATTTGTACGGGAAATCACGATTCAAATATTATAAATTCTTCTTTCGCAACGTATATAACAGCATCTGAAATTTACCAGAACTTATCTTCTGTATCTTGTTTTGGATTAAGAAGTCAAAGAGTTAATCAGAATTATTACTACACTGATATACCCAATCCGCAAGGAGGATATATTCGAATCATATCTTTAGATATGCTCGATCAAACGGAGCAAAAATACAACACGGTATATTATGCTTCGTATACTCAAGAACAAATCGATTGGTTAGGAAATATCGCCTTAAAAAAAGGAATGTCAAATCAGCATAATATTATCATCTTAAATCACTATCCATTTCAACCACATTCAGACAACGCTACTACTTATTTATGCGATGGTGACTTTGTTCATGACTGGAATATGATTCCGGATATTGTTGAAGCATTCCGTAACCGCACAAAAATTAAATCCACCTATAAAAACCAATTGTCAACCAATGATAGTATTTCAGTTAATTTTGATTTCACAGATTCCAACGGACAATTTATATGTTATTTAGGAGGTCATGCTCATTGTTTCGCTTATTTCAATGTGTTAGGATTAAGCGTCCAAACCTCATTGCCTCACCAGCAAATGATTCTATGTTCAAACCAAGCTCCAAGTGAAGCAGGCGTTGTATATAATCGGGTTAAAAGACAAGAAGATACAATTTCCAGCAATAGTTTTAATATATATTATATCGACACACAAAAAAAGAAAATATATATAACCTTTTTCGGAGCATACCAACCAGAAAATAATTCCAGTTATCCTGAAATCATTGTTTTGCCTTACAGCTAAACATAAAAGGAGTTATTTCAAAAATAGCATTATCTTTGTTTCCGTATCAGGACAATATATAATTACACATCACGTTATATTATAAATCAAAAGCGATTAGATATGCTACAACAATTTATAAATAAGCATTATTTCGAATTATTTGTTTTCACACTTATTTTAGGTCTTCTCCTTTACGGAACTATCGGATTTGATGGAATTGACGAAATATGTGCTTTTTTACTATTTATATTCATGCTCTTTGGGGTTTTTCATACAAAAGATTGGAGTTTTAATAAACCCTTTATAGTAACAATTGGCATTTTCTTATTCTACTTTATTTATTCAATCCTCATTAACAGTAATGTAAAACAAGCCATCATAAAAGACTTTATCATCGAATTCAAACCTTACTTAGCTTTTTTCGCTACTTATCTTTTATATCCCAGCTTTTCTGATAGGCAAAAAAGCATTTTGCGAATTATCTGCATGGCCTTTTGGCTAATGCTTTTAGGACTGGGATTCATGACGTTACATGATAAATTTATCATCAACACCGTCATGTTTCATAACTCATACTATGCAGCATGTGTCATAGCGTTATCTCTGATCGTTTTATTTTGTGGAAAAGACACTACCAAAGATAAACTTTTATTCATCATTATGTTAGCAGCTGGTCTTTTTTCCACACGTTCTAAATTTTATGGTTTCTTCTTACTATCCACTATTCTCATATTAATAGCGCCCAAGTTAAAAGATTTCAAAATCAATATCAAAACAATTCTATTTGGTATTGTTACGATCGGATTGTTGGTCTTAGTTGGATGGAATAAATTAGATTTGTATTTTGCGATAGGCGGCACAGAAGAAGATATCCAATCCGGCCTTGTAGCCCGAATGATGCTTTACAAAACTTCATTGGATGTTCTTGTTGATTATTTCCCGTTCGGGCCAGGATTCGCAAGTTTTGCATCATTTGCTTCCGGCGTTTATTATTCTGATCTATATTATAAATACGGACTTGACGGGATTTGGGGTATCAACAAAATTGACTATAGCTACATAGCTGATACCTATTATCCTTGTTTAACCCAATTTGGAATAATTGGCATATTTCTATTTTTTTATTTCTTTTGGTACTTAGTAAAAAAATCATATTCTCTCTATAAGCAAAATCTACAAGAAAAGTATCTTGTAATCACGCTGCTTGTCATAGGCTTTTTCCTGATAGAAAGCATAGCTGATGCCACATTTACAAGTCATCGAGGATTTTTTTTAATGATGCTCTTAGGAGTAGTCATTGCAGAACAAAAGCAAGTAACAGATAAAATCGTACAAAAATGAAAATAGCTTTTTTGTTTTCTACATTAGAAGGTTACGGGTTAGTAAAAATAGCCTTTACGTTAATAAAAGAACTAAAGCACAATTATCCCGTAGAAATACATGCTATCACACTTTCAAAAGAGCCTGAAAATAGCATGATTGATGCTTTTAAGCAAGAAAATATACCTGTGCACTCATTGAACATGTCACGTATAAAAGGTATGTTCTGCGCACAAAAAGCTTTAGCCCGACTCGTAAATAAGGAACAATTCAATATACTCCATTCGCACGGTTTCAGAGCTAACTTAATACACCACCAAATAAAAAAATTGATACCTAAGACAAAGGAAGTCATGACTGTCCATTTGGATCCTAAGGATGATGCAAAACACCCTTTAGGACCTTTATTCTCTTTATGGAGAACGAATAAACATACAAACATTATTAGAGAAGCAGATAATATTGTCGCTTGTTCAAAAAGCGTATCTAAATCTTTAGAAAAATACAATATACATATATCCGCTATTCAAAATGGAATAGAAATACCCTCACTCCAACAAAATAAAACAACGTCTGATCTTCTGAAAAAAGATCTTGGAATAAGCGGCAAGACGGTATCTATAGTCATATCGGGATTACATCCCAGGAAAAATATTAAAACAATAATTGAAGTTTATAACAAATTAGGTAACAGCTATCCTTTATTAATCATTGGAGAAGGATCAACTAAAAAAGAATTGGAAGAATCAGCGAACTCTAATATTCTTTTTTTAGGATTTAAGAAAAATATAATTCCATATCTTCAAATTGCAGATTTATACATATCAGCTTCATATTCAGAAGGCTTGCCTCTATCTGTCATGGAAGCAATGAGCAATCAGGTTATACCCATACTATCATCAATAGATCCTCATAAAGAAATTGTGCAAAACAGCTGTTTTGAAAATTATTTATTCGACTGCGATGATACAGATGCTTTATATAAAATCTGTAACTCCCTTTTAAATCAAAAAGATGGCATAGAAGAGTTAAAAGTCGCTGCCCGGGAAATTATTATTAATCATTTTTCGGCACAAAGAATGGCAAAAGATTATTATCAACTTTATTTATCTTGCAAGTAATGGATCCTATTATTTCAATTATAACTGTAACAATGAACCATCTTCCTCTTTTAAAGAAGATGTTATCCTCTTTATATATTGATAATCCTCCTAAAGTTAATTTTGAGCTCATTCTTGTTGATAATTGTTCAACAGACAATACTAAAGAATTTATAAGAACTCATTACCCACAAATCCGCTACTACAAAAATGATAAAATAGCAGGATTTGCAGCCAATAACAATAAAGCAGCTTCCTATGCAAAAGGAGAATATATATTAATACTCAATCCGGATATTATCCTTTTAAAAGATAGCATAGATACGCTCTATCAATACCTGCAAGACCACCAAGAAGTTGGTATTGTTGCACCTCAACTGTTAAATACAGATTTATCGGTACAACATTCAGCAAGGACATTCATTTCACCTCGTATTTTAATGGCGAGGATTTTTACAAAAGGGAAAGATGACAGCACAAACCAACACGTAAAGCAATATTTGATGACGGAACTCTCACAAACAGATCCAAGTGAAGTTGATTGGTGCATGGGAGCTGCACTCCTTTTAAGAAACTCATTTTATAAACAATTAAAAGGCTTTGATGAAGGCTTTTTCCTATATGTAGAAGACATGGACATTTGTCATCGATGCTGGAATTTAGGAAAGAAAGTTATTTACCTACCATCAAGCAAAATGATTCATGCGCATCAAAGGTCATCGCAAAAAATAAACAGAAAAACATTCTTACATTTAAAAAGCATGCTATATTTTTTCAGAAAAAACAGATTTAAAATTAATAGATAAAAGAAGAGGCATGTCTGAGTAACCCGGACATGCCTTTCTGTTATAAATCCTGATATAGCTGGTTAAGTAAGGACTCATTTACTTCCCAAACGCGATGTTCAAAAATAAACTTTCTACTCTTTTCAAATTCAACACACCGATTAGACATGAATTCGGTAATTTTGAGATCTAACGACTTAATTTCATCCGGTGAAGCAACAGGGTCTTTTAAGGTATAGCCACAACCACTATCTTGAATTAATTGCGGAACATCTCCTGCATACTGAGTCGCAACAACCATCATTCCAGCTGCCATATATTCGGAAGTTTTAGTTGGAGATGAATTTATATTAACCAGACTATTCGCCCTCAAAACAAACCCAACATCAGCCATCAGTAAATGAGCTGGAACTTCATCATGTTTCAAGCTCTTTACCATATAAGAGTTTTCCAACAAACTTAATTTATCTTTATAGGGTTCTATACTATCATTTGTGAAAATACACAAAAAATAAGCAGGGTTATGTTTCCTAAGCTCTATTACCAAATTAATAGTTTCTGATATGCACTGCCAAACATGTAATCCTCCAGAATAACATAAAAGTATACGATCGTCTAAACCATATTCAATCCTCATTGCCTTACGCCTTTCCATCGTAAGATTAAGATATGGCTCTGCTACAAAGTTACATGGCAAAACGTAATTTGGAGCATCTGTAGTTCCATATAAAGATAGATTTTTTCTTAAATTGGCAGAAACGGTTATTGTTTTTGCTGATCGCTTTATGGCATATATATTTTCACACCGGGCGTTCTCAATTTGATATGGCAAATAACCATCCATTTCCAATTCTGGAACAATATCTGAATGGAAATCAGTTATCAAAGGAAGTTTAGGCAGAAATCTTACACAATTTGCTGCCGAAGCTAATTCACCCTGCACCAAGTCAATTGAATAATACTTACAAATTAACCAAGTCAAAATAGCTCTATATAATGCGGCAACATGGTGTAAATGAAAACGGTTTGGCAGCGTAAAAAAGAATAAAGGCTTTATTCCACTGGGCAACTGTTCTATTTCCTTTTTCTTCAAAGAAAACCCCTTCGTATAAAAGCCAAGTAAGAACACTTGAAAACCTATCCGTTGCAGAGACTTTGCCATATTCAAAGTTCGTACTTTATCGCCGGCATTAGTTCCTAATGGATAACCTCGGTGGATTATCAATACTTTCTTTTTCATACGACTATTTTTTACGCATTATATCTACTATTCTTCCACAACTAAATCCATCGCCGTATGGGTTAGTTGCTTTTGACATATTAGCATAGACCTCTTTATCAGTCAATAATAATGAAACTTCCTTTATAATCTTATCATAATCCGTTCCAACTAATTTCACAGTACCAGCATCTAATGCTTCTGGCCTTTCTGTTGTATCGCGCATTACCAGAACCGGCTTACCTAATCCGGGAGCTTCTTCTTGAATTCCGCCACTATCTGTTAATACTATAAAAGAATGATCCATCATATATACAAATGGCAAATAGTCAAGAGGCTCGATAAAATACAGGTTTGGATAATTATTTCTATAATCTGATCCAAAAACTTCATGTATCGGTTTTCTAACATTAGGATTCAAGTGCATGGGATAAACAAAATCTACATCAGAGAACTTTTTTGCCAAGTCCCGTATTGCAAAGCAGATATGCATGAAGCCTTCTCCAAAATTTTCTCTTCTATGACCAGTAATCAGAACCATTCGCTTTCCTCCTTTCCAAGTATTAACTAAAGAAAGAGGAATATTCATCCTTGATAAATCTGCCAATATATCCTGTTCTATCTTATTGTCTGATTTAATTCGCTTTAAAACTAAATGCAAAGCATCAATAACTGTATTTCCCACTACATAAATAGAAGATTCATTAACATTCTCAAGCAACAGATTCTTCTTGCTTAATAAAGTAGGAGCAAAATTATAAGTCGCAATCCTTCCCGTAATCTGCCTGTTTATTTCTTCCGGCCACGGACTATATATGTTATGTGTGCGCAAACCTGCTTCAATATGGGCTACAGGTATTTGCTGATAAAATGAAGCTAATGCCGCAGCCATAGAAGTTGTCGTATCACCATGTACCAATACAACATCTGGTTTAACTTGAACTAATACGTCTCTCATTCCTAATAGAACTCGAGATGTAACATCATATAAGTCTTGCCCTTTTGACATAATATTCAAGTCATAATCAGGCTTGATGCCAAATACAGCTAACACCTGATCCAACATCTCACGATGCTGGCCTGTTACACATACAATTGTCTCAAATGAATCTGAGGCAGCTTGAAATGTAATTGCCAATGGGCACATTTTTATCGCTTCTGGCCGCGTTCCAAATACTAATAATATTTTTTGTTTCATTGTATTATACTTCATTTACCAAATTCTATCTTATCTAAATGCACTTCGATTCTCGACAAATCAGGCAATTGCATATAATTACCATATAACCTCGTCAAATAGGCATCCGGATCATGAGGAGCCGGAAAAGTTTTCCCCTCAAAACTGACTGCTGACAGTGGAAATAAATCCTTTTTATTCCGTTCACCTAAAAAACCAGCGCCAAAACACTGGTATAATTTTTTACAATGTAAAAACTTTGAGATTACCCTAAATAATGGATATACGCAATTCTGTAAAAGAACTAAAATCAAACGCTTGCTATAAAAAAGGAATAATCCTTTTCTACATGGCCTATATGATAGTTTATATAAATAGCCATGTAATTTCATAGCCACTCTTATTAAAAACCGAGTAGATGGTTCTATATAGAAAACATCAATATAGATTCCCCGATACATATAATTACAATCCTTATTAGAAGTCTCATACAAACAAGACTTTGTATCTCTGATTTTAACATAAGGAGCTACATAATTTGGATCAGTCTCATAGGATTGAAGGACCAAATCATTTGGAAGTTCAGACTGAATAACCGATAAAAACCTTTTATAGTCTTCAGACAACATTTCAATATCTAAATCATCATCCCACGGTATAAATCCGTGATGACGAACAGCTCCCAATAAAGTACCAGAGCTAAGCCAATAGTTTATTTTGTGCTTCTTACAAATTTTGTCTATCACACACAAAATCTCAACCATCTTCATTTGGTGTTTCCGCAATGTTGATCCCTCGGGATTAAAATAGCTTAAATCCTCCATGAAACTGAATTAATTTATAACGAGTGCAATAATACAAACGATAAACCGCAATTGCAAATTCTGCCAAACCTAATGCTAAAGCAAAACGTCCGATTGAGAAATTATTCGTTAGATATAAAATTCCATATATCAACATTAGAATAACAGTAGATAGAAGAACACTCCGATTAAACGGCTTTGAATATCCAAAAGACACCAATACCGGAGAGCCTGTATATAATGTTATTCCACCACTGAAAATGAAAAGACAAAGTATTCGTAATATAGAAACAGAATCCATTAATTCGCCACCTGAAAGAATTCTAACGCCTAATGGAGCTAAAATAGATACACAAACAATAATTCCCAATGTCGCTAACATCATCATTCGAAAGCACTTATTCACAAAATTCAGATCTTTTGTTTTTGCTATATGAGGAAAAACTGCCTGATTTAGCATTTGCAATGGAACTAAAGCTGTTGTTGCGATCTTCTGTGCCAAATCAAAAGCTGCGACTTCATGCATTGAAAAGAAAACACCACAAATAATTTTAGCCATTCCATTATTAATTACAACAGAAACTCGAGAGAAAAAGAAAGGGATACTATCAACAAAATACTTTTTGATTAAATTCCAAGAAGGCATAAATAAAGAAATATTTTCAGCCTTCAATAACATAAGGAATGAAACAGCACCTGAAATTATCCACCCCACAGATTGCAAAAGAGGTATTAATATATAATCCTCTGCCTGTCTTATAAATAAGAAAACGGAAACAGTATATATAAATATGGATATGAAACGTATCAGCGTAATATATTTCATTTTTTCTATTCCTTGATAGAACCAGACTGGAAATAATATTTCTGATAAACAAGAAAGGAATGACAAGAAAAAAAGAAGACTATGAGCTCGAAATTTATCAATACATAAAACCATCCCACCCAATATTACAAACGAAATTAGAAATAGAATCGTTTTGATCAGTAAGACAGACGAAACGACTTCATTTAATTGGGGGCGATCATTTCTTGCAACAGAAACATCTTTTACCGCAGAAACATCCAATCCAAAATTTACAAGAACAATAAAATAAGAAATTACCGTCTGTGCAAAGACAACAATTCCATAGTTCCCTGTACCAACAGTTCGTATTATATAGGGTAATGCCACAAATGGCATTACCATTTTTAATATTTCCAAGACGGATAAATAAGCCGTATTGGAAAGAATTACTTTATATTTTTTACCTTTCTCTAATAACATTAATTATACCCAGAATTTATCTGTTGTCATATTCAAATCTAATGTTTGCCCATCAGCAGAAAGTTTATCATAAATTTTTGATGCGAAGTAGATATCATGCAGCGCAATCCCAATATTATATACTAAAATTCGTTCTTGTTCTGATTCTCGCCCCGGATTCTCACCTAAAAGCACATGTGCAAATTCATCAAACTTTTTAAACTGATTAAAATACTTAAAGCCACACACGTGTTTCACATCATCGGCAAATACTTTGTCAAAGAATAAATCACAGTTCTGAAAGCCTCTCGTATGAATAGGAACAACCAAGACTCCAGGTTTAAAACATTCGTCAGGAGCAAACAACTCATGAGCAACGGTAACACTTGAAATAATCACATCTGAATCTGCAATCATTTGTTGCACATCCGAATAAACTGTAAATGATATATTCGGATAGTCTTTAAATCTATCAATAAATGAATCAGCCTGATCTTTATAAGCCAGTAAAGAAACCTGTAATGGTCCTTTTACAAATTCAAGCAAGCATAACAATGTAGCCCGAGCCGTATTTCCTAAACCAATAAAAGCATAATTCTTAGCATTTTTCTTTTGCAAATAACTTATGCTTAAAGCAGCAACAGCACCTGTCCTCATGGCAGTAATCCATGAACCATCCATAAAAGCCAATAGTTCACCACTCTGAGAATCATACAGCAATATATCACTCTGTAACGAAGGCTTTCTTTCAGGGAAACGAGATACTATTTTAACACCAAAACGCTTGTCAGGGAATAAATATACAGGCATCGTATTAAAAAAAACGTCTGGCGAAGTTGTTATACTAATTTTCCCAGGTAATACACAATCATATTTCTCTCTTAAAGCACAATCAACCCACTTTAAACAATCAGTTGGAGAAATATTACTATTCTTTATTTGAAAAAAATCAATAACCTTCATATTACAATGAATTTAATGCATGGACCAAATAATCATTATCTTCCGTTGAACGTATCGCTATACGAATATATTCACCCTTTGAAAAAGCTTTTTTCGTTCCACAATCTTTTATTAAGATATTATATTTGCTTAATAATAAACTTGTCAACTCTGTAGAAGTATATCGTCCCGTTATTTCACACAAAAAATAATTAGCCTGCGAAGGAATCACCCGAAGATAGGATATCTTACTCAATGATTTGAAAAAGCGCTTTCTTTCTTTCACAAAATTTTCACAACCTAACTTATAATCAGCCTCATACTTATTGAATATTTGCATATAGAATTCTGCAAAAGAATTAATGTTCCATATTGATACATCCTTTCGTATTTGCTGAATTAAATCCTTGTCGGATGAAGCCAACACGCCTAAACGCAACCCGGGTACTCCATAAGATTTAGAGATGCTTTTCACCACAACCAATAGAGGGAACTTTTCCAAAATCGAATCCAACAAGAGCGTATCCTGATACGAAAAATCAGAAAAATCCACAAAAGATTCATCCAAAACCAATCGTAAATTTTTCATTTGAGCCCATTTACATAGCTTTAAAATATCTGCATGAGGAATATAATTTCCAGAAGGATTATCTGGATTAATAACCAATAATGCATTCAGCTCCTTATCCTCATAAAAGTTAATTAAATCATCAACACTGTAAGAAAAATCCGCATTGTTGGGGAAATAGGGCACTATTTTATATTTATCACACCTATTTGGATACTCTTCAAAAGTTGGATAAATTACGCCTAAATTTCCATTTAATAAAGACATCAAACTTTTGATCAGTTCAGCTGCGCCGTTACCCACACAAACATAATCGGGAGTCAGGCCAAAATACTTAGCCATCAGCAATGCATTTACCTGCATTCCTGAAGGATATTCTGTTAATAGTATATCAAAATTAGCCTTCATCTCCTTTTTCATTTTTTCTGAAGGGAAATAAGGATTTACCAAATAACAAAAATCCAAAAGTGATGGAAAACGCCAATAACCTCCGTACCTTTTCTGAAAGACTTTAAGCTTTTTATCTTCATCAGCAAAGATAGACTCAGCATTATCTAAATCCTGAATATCATCTATTTCATACCACTTTTCACCAGATAATGGAAGAGCTTTCAAATCAGGTTTATCCAATAATGCTATAACACGTAATACTTGCTCATAGTATTCATTACAACCTAAAGCATTAATATAAGCATCCAAAAAAGGTACATAGTGAGTTTTCGAGAACTCCTTACTAAATTTATATATATTAACAGTTTTATAATATGAATCTTTATGATCAAAATTAAAAGCCTTCTTTGTTATAAAGTTCAAAATTATATTATCGCTACCTAATGTAACGACTGTTCCATCCATCCAACTCTCATATTTAGCGACCAATGCGATGTTAGGATACGGATCTGATAAGATTTTATCTAAAACGGCGTCCTCAAAAATCAAATCAGACTCAATTAATAATGTATCATCTTCCTGCAATTCTTTTTTCGCCAATGAAAGTGAATAAATATTATTTGTCTTATCATAAATTGGGTTATAAATATAGTGTATAGGAATTCCGTTGTAATTATCTCCTACATACTCCTTTAATTCCTCGCCTTTATAACCTATTACTATAATTATTCTATTAAGCTTCAATTTAGAGAATTGAGACAAGGCCCGATCAATCAAAGTGATGCCATTAACCCGAATCATACATTTTGTATTATTACGAGTTAAATTTCCTAATCTTTTCCCCATTCCAGCGGCTAATATAACTACTTGCATGATTTTTGCCTTTTTAATTCATCCAATAACTCTTTCAGTCTATTTATGATAAATAAATATCCCATTGGAATTCCAAATGTAAAGAACACTACAAAAATCGCAGCAAACAATTTACGAGGTGCGACAGGTTTGTGCTTAACAAACGCAGCATCTGTTATAAAACCTTTGTCACGTCCTCCTTCTGCAGATAAGGCTATTTCTTCTCTTTTCTGTAACAAGACCAAATAAACTCCTTGTAAAATCTCCTGCTGACGCTTCATGTCTAAATACTCACGTTCATAGGTAGGAACATTTCCCATTTTATCAAAAATGGCTTTTTCCTGAGATTTCAAATCAGACATAACGACATCTAAGCTCTTACTTGCATTTTCAACAGAAACAATAACGCTTTCCCGTAATTTTTCTATTTGTTTTTCTTCAACTTCCGCTATAGGGTTTTCTCCTTTTGAAGACATTAAGGTCTTCTCTCGTAAAACTAAAGCCTGATTATATAGAGCCACAGGACTGCTCTTATCCGATTCTCCAGCACCAGAAGAAATAGCTGCAGGAACCAGTTTATACTTATTTTGGGGATCTTTCACATATTCTTCCACCAAATTCACCATGTATTTTTGAGCTTCCAGTTCAATAAGCTTTTCCCGATAAGTCTTGATCGCTTCTGTATAGAACATCACATCATATTCAACATCAGTCATCTTATTCTTCAGTTTATACACTTCTATCAAGCGCTCTATGTCTTTTAACTGAACAACAACGCCGTCAATTCTTTGATCGAGAAACTTTTGAGACTTATTACCATCTTTCTGCTTTACTAAACTAGCCTGCTTGTTGTATTGTGTCAATAACGTATTTAACAGATCTTTTCCACGTAATTTATTATGATCTTCATATAATAATTCAATCGTATTAGAAGTTTTCGAATATTCTTCAATACTTAATGATTCGCTTAAATCTTCAGCTACCCAACTTACAGGCATTATTGAAACATTCAATTTAACGGGTAAGTCTTTATGAATGCTATCTCTATAGCAAATAGTTAAAGCCCCATTTTCTGTTTGCCAAACAACAGGAAGACCACTAAAAGTAAGCTTATCTCCAGAATCATCAACATCAACTGCAACTCCAGTTTGGCCAATTTTCAGTTGAAACTTAAATGTCCGATCAAGATTTGCTCTAAAAGTACTATCAGGTTTAACGATGACAGGCGAATCATCATATAAAGTTCTGAAAGAAAACGGTTTCTCGTAAGTAACATCTAATCCTAACGAAACAACTGTTTTTGACAATAATGAATTAGATTTTAACATCGAAATTTCATCATCAATATTGATTGATCCTCCTGTTCCTCCTCCAAGACCAAAAGAGCGCATCAAACCAGCAGCATCACCCATACTGATGCCACCACCACTTGCTAAATCTTTCTCATCTTGAATTTTAACGACAGACATTATCTCATAAGTCTTTGGATATAGAACTAAATACAGCACAGCCAAAACCAAGGAAATCGTACCAGCTCCTACAAATAATTTCCAATGATCCAAATAATATATAATTATCTTTTTCAGGCTTATCACCTCATTATCTTTTTCCATTATATTGATTGTTGAAATTAATTACTCCTGCTTAATGTTATCACACTAAAAATCATACTTGCTACAACAGATAAAGTACTAATAATAGAAGATGCTAACGAAAGATTCTGGGAAGAACTATTTCGGGTCTTCAATTTTCGCTCAATAGGCTCAACATAAACCACATCGTTTTGTTGTAAATAAAAACAAGGAGATTCAAATATATTAGGGTTTGTTATATCCATCCGATGGATTTCTTTTTTCCCATTATTTTCACGTATTACCATAATGTTGGTACGTTTAGCCGTCATCTGGAGATCACCAGCCATTCCGATTGCATCTAAAATAGAAACTCGATCATTCTTAACCGAATATGTACCAGGACGATTAAAATCACCCATTAACGTTATTTTAAAATTCAACAGCTGCACATTTACCAATGGATTATCTACATATTTTGAAATCAACGATTCAAGTTTTGCACTAATTTCCGTCTTTGTTAAACCTGCAACATGTACTGTTCCTATTACTGGGAACCTAATATTACCCTCTTTGTCAACCAAATAATTATACATAGCCTCAGATGCGACAACAGGTTCTTCTCCTTGTGAAGCAAAAGCATATACAGGAGGATTGAATGGAGTAACGGCCGAAGGATCCCAAGCTGAGACTGTTATAGATAACAAATCATCATACGTTATTTTCGTAGAATAAGCCTGCGTACTTAATTGAGCCAACTTATCTTCAGATAAATCATCAATCCCCTGAAAATAGATGACATCTTTAGGTGTCTTACAAGCAACCATCAGCCCACTAAAAAGAATAAACAAAAAATACTTTAGCTTCATACAATCTATGATAATTATTAATGTAATTGCAAAGGTACAATAATTCACCCGGATTTAACAAGTAATTCATTAAATCTCTACTCTTCTAACGATGCACTTGACAGAATATTGCTGCATAGGGATACATTTAATCACAGTTTTTTTCACATTCAGGAATAATTCTGTATGTTTGTCCAAAATTAAATTTGAGTATGTTTACTATTGGTAATTACAATAAGCTGAAAATCGTCAAGATACTTAGTTTTGGGGCTTATCTGGACGGTGGAAACGGGAAAGAGATCTTACTGCCGACCCGCTATGTTTCTAAAAACGCGAAGGTAGATGACGAAGTAGAGGTCTTTATCTATCATGATAACGAGGGCAGACTGATCGCGACGACTTTGCACCCCAAGGCCGTCGTGGGTGAATTTGCTTTCTTGCGCGTCAAGTCGGTCAATACAACGGGGGCTTTCTTAGACTGGGGACTCATGAAAGATCTGCTGGTGCCTTACAAAGAGCAAAAGGTAACTATGAAAGAAGGCAAATGGTATCTGGTTTATGTCCGTCTCGACCCGGTAACGCAAAGAATCATGGCTTCTGAAAAAGTTGAAAAGTTTCTCAATAACATACCACCTCAATACAAGTATAATCAGGAAGTAGATCTCTTGGTTGTTGAAGATGGGGAAATAGGCTATAAGGTGATTGTCAACAACCTGCACTGGGGAATGATCTACCACAACCAGGTCTTTCAGCGGTTAGAGAAAGGAGAACATCTGAAAGGATATGTAAAAGAAGTCCGCGACGACGACAAATTAGATATTAGTCTGACTCCTCTTGGTTATCAGAAAGTTGATGGAATAGCTAAAGTGATATTGGATGCCCTGCAAGTAAAAGGAGGATTTCTACCTGTCCACGACAAGAGCGATCCGGATGTGATCTATTCATTATTCAGATGCAGCAAGAAGGCTTTCAAACAAGCTGTTGGGGCTTTATATAAACAGCATCTCATTGTCCTTGAAAAAGATGGCATCAGACTGACGGAACAAGATTAAATAGATCATAAACAAACACATAAAAGCCGGTGTATTTTCCGATAAACACCCAGCCTCTCCAAATGAAATAAACGAGAATCGTCGACAATCCTCACGGAAGTTGTTTTCGATTCCCGTTTATTTTATTGTGATCCTTATTGATATACGAATGTCTATCCTTTTTACTTCCTTTCACCCGGACAGTAAACAATCTCTTATTACATCATTTCCTGCAAAAAGGAGAAAAAGGAATACCCATTAATTACAACCCCATTAAAGAAGATCTTTCAGGCGACCTTCTGATTGCAGTTTGATAATTAATTCTCCAAACAGCGTATTGGCCCATGCAAACCAAGGACGGGTATAATCTTTGGGATTATCCTTATGGAAAGACTCATGGATAAATCCGGTTCCTGCTTCCGTATCCCGGATCGTCTCAATACAATAACGAATTTCCTTTTCATCATTTGACGTATTCGCAAGCATAATCAAGCTCATCGGCCAAATGTAATCAATACCCACGTGCGGTCCTCCAATTCCTTCGGCCGCAGAACCTTTAAAGAAATAAGGATTTGCCTGACTCCATACGAAACGGCGCGTATTTTGGTAAATCGGATCATTGACATCCACACATCCTAAAAATGGCAAAGCCAACAAACTAGGAACATTGGCATCATCCATCAAATTACGACCACCAAAACCATCTACTTCAAAGGCATAAATCTGCCCAAACTCCGGATGCTCAATAATACCATATTTCTTAACGGCTGCTTCTACTTCTGAAGCCAAAGCTTCGCATCGGGTTGCAAATTCCGTATTATTCTTCACTACGCGGACTATTTCAGCCAACTGACGCAAAGAAGTAATGGCAAACAAGTTGGAAGGTATCAAGAAACCAAATATCGTCGCATCATCCGAAGGCCGGAAAGAAGAGACAATCAGACCAACCGGTTTTACAGGACTACCAAAACCATTCAACAAAGTATCACTTTGCTTGGCAGTTGTACGGCCAAACTGATACGGTCCATTGTTTTCCTTACGCTGTTGCTCAATAAAGGTCTTGTATACCAACTCCATGGCCTTCATCCATTCATTGTCGAATACAGATGTATCACCTGTTTCTTTCCAATAATGATAAGCCAAACGGATCGGATAACATAAAGAATCGATTTCCCATTTACGTTCGTGCAATTCTTTTTTCATTTCTGTATGATCAGATTCCCATTCACTGCCAGTCGGACCTTCATTAAAACCATTAGCATAAGGATCAATCAAAATACAATTAGCCTGGCGATGGATAATTCCCTGCAACATCTCCTGCAACTTCTTATCCTCTTTCGCTAATACGACATAAGGATATACTTGTGCCGATGAGTCACGCAACCACATCGCATGGATATCACCCGTCAAGATAAAAGTATCAGGCTTTCCGTTCTTCATCTTAAATTCACAGGTTGTATCCAATGTATTAGGGAAACAATTTTCAAACATCCATGCTAATTTAGGATCTTTGATATGAGCTTTCACTTCTGCCAATTTAGCTTCCACAGCATCAGAAGTAAACTTACGGGCATTCTCTGCCGGACGTTTCGTTGTGAAATCATTCCAAACCTTGGCTGCCTGCTCTGTAAAAGAACCCGATTGTTCGACAGAAGCGACTGTACATTCTTCTGTTTGAGCGAACAATTTATCGCCCATCATTAATCCAGCCAAAGAAAGAGAACCTGTTTTTAGAAAATTACGTCTTGTCGTCATAATCTTATTTTGCTTTTAATGGTATTTTGTATACTGATTGTCAGTTTTACTTGCAAATGTACAAAAAAAAGAAAAGCTTCCTATCAATCCTGATAAGAAGCCTATAATTCTTTGCGTATCGAACCTCAACCCGGAGATTAACCTAAATACGACTTTAAGAGCTTGCTACGCGTTCCTTGTCTCAATCTTCTAATAGCCTTTTCCTTGATTTGGCGTACTCGTTCACGTGTAAGACCGAATTTATCGCCAATCTCTTCTAATGTCATCTCCTGACACCCAATACCGAAAAACATTTTGATAATCTCACTTTCTCTTTCGGTCAATGTAGCAAGAGCTCTATCAATTTCCTTCGATAAAGACTCGTTCATTAACGATCGGTCAGCGATAGGAGCATCATCGTTCACAAGCACATCCAAAAGGCTGTTGTCTTCGCCTTCAACAAACGGGGCATCCACTGAAATATGACGTCCTGACACTTTCAATGTATCAGAAATCTTATCTACAGGAATATCCAAGTCTTCTGCAAGTTCTTCTGGAGAAGGACGACGTTCATTTTCTTGTTCAAACTTCGAGAAAGCTTTACTGATCTTGTTCAGCGAGCCAACCTGGTTCAACGGAAGACGAACAATACGAGACTGTTCTGCCAACGCTTGCAAAATAGATTGACGAATCCACCATACAGCATACGAAATAAACTTGAAGCCTCGTGTTTCATCAAACTTTTCAGCCGCTTTAATCAATCCTAAGTTTCCCTCATTAATCAAATCAGGCAAACTCAAACCTTGATTCTGATACTGCTTAGCCACAGAAACGACGAAACGCAAATTTGCTCTTGTCAACTTCTCTAACGCCCTACGGTCACCTCTTTTAATAGCCTGTGCCAACTCAACTTCCTCTTCTACTGTAATAAGATCTTCACGGCCTATTTCCTGAAGGTACTTATCCAAAGAAGCACTTTCGCGATTGGTAATGGACTTTGTAATTTTTAATTGTCTCATCCAACGAATCTAATTGAAAAATACAGGGTACAAAGATAAATAAAATCTACCAAAAGAACAGGCTGAACACCTATCATGTTCAGCCTATTATATACCTTTAACATTTTAATATATATCTTCTCATTCTGAAGATATCATACACTTTGAAAAAGTACTCTATACAATATATGCTTATTCAGCCAAATCGATTGCATAATATTTGGTTCTTCCATTCGGATAGAATCCTTTGATGAACAAACCTTGATCTTCTGTACGACCATGTAAAATATCATCCACGATCTTTTCCAGATCTTCCGGAGTCTTCACACGCTGATTATTAACGATCATGATAATGAAGCCTTTCTTGATACCGGCATCTTTCAACTTACCGTTTGTCAATCCGGTCACTTCAATACCATAACTAACGCCATACTCACGTTTTTCCTTATCCGTCAAAGCCTTGAATGCACCACCTAACATTTCTGTTCCATCATCAGGTGTAATCACTTTCGTACTTCCTTGCGCATTCTTCAATTGAACTTCGAAACTCTTTTCCGTGCCTTTACGATTAACTTTCACCGTAACTTTATCTCCCGGACGATATTTACCAATCTGTTCCTGCAAAGCATTTCCAGATTTTACTTTCACACCATTTACCGAAATGATCACATCACCCACTTCAATACCAGCTTCTTTAGCTACACTACGATCAGCAAACTCAGCCACATAGGCACCTTCCGAAACTTTGATATTTTCTTTCATACTCTTCAACTCGTTCTTGTATTCATCAGAAACATTCGGCATGCTTAATTGATCCATAATATCTCCAACGCCTATAATCTGTACACCCAAAACAGCCCGTTGAACAGTACCGTATTGCTTCAAGTCACTAGCCACTTTTCCGGCAATACTGATAGGGACTGCAAATGAATATCCTGCGTAATTCCCAGTTTCTGAATAGATCGCTGTATTGATTCCAATCAATTCTCCTTTCATATTCACCAAGGCACCGCCACTATTACCCGGATTTACGGCCGCATCGGTTTGTATAAATGATTCTATCTTACTCTTATCCAAAGAAGGTATACTACGACCTTTTGCACTGACAATACCGGCTGTTACCGTTGATGTCAAATTAAATGGATTACCTACAGCTAAAACCCATTCTCCCACTTTTAGCTTTTCTGAATCCCCGAAAGGAATAGTGGGCAGATCTTTTGCTTCAATCTTGATCAAAGCAATATCAGTAGCCGGATCTGTTCCTATCAGTTTAGCTTCAAACTTACGGTTATCATTCAACGTAACTTCCAACTCATCCGCACCGTCAATCACATGGTTATTGGTTATAATATATCCATCAGTTGAGATAATCACACCAGAACCCGATCCTACACGAGGCTGTGCTTTCGGACGCTGGAAACTACCACCGCCACCAAAACCGAAGAAATATTCAAATGGATCAATATACTGACCACGGGACGAAGATTCACTGGCATTCTGCGTTGCCATAATATGTACTACTCCATGTACTGCACTTTCTGCAGCCACCGTAAAATCTGTATTCTCGGCAGCAACGGAAGCATAATTAACCATCCGTACCGGTTGGCTAAACACATTAGATATACTATCTCCTGATACAGCATATTGCTGATGTTTCATCATATAAGTACTTGTACCAATAGCGGCACCCGAACCTACTGCTGCAACTAAGGCAACTCCTAAGACTCCTTTCCAAATTGTATTCATAATCCTTTTATCTAATTAGGTTCAACATTCAATTTTAACACTTTCGTTACGACAAAGAAAGAGCAAAAAATGTACAAGTATTTCTTTTCCACCCCATTTTTTATCACTTTTAACGAGCAATATCTCAGGCTTAACCGGGGTTAACAGTACTTTGTGATGCAAAGTACCTTTTTAACAATCTATTTTCTGACATTCTTTCTGTATCATCATAAAAACAGACCCAAAATGGCAGGAAAAGTTTATTATCATGTCAGAAATTCTAAAGCAATAAAAAAGACAATAAAAGCAAGAGGAAAAGACTTTTTCATTCCAAATGATAGATTTATTTCCAAAACTAACGTATCTTTGCAGCCATGCAGTTTGCCAGTCTGTCGCTCGTCAGCTTTGGCTGATGTGAGGAAAGTCCGGGCAACACAGAGCACTATACTTCTTAACGGGAAGCAGGCCGCGAGGTTTGAGTAGCGTAACAGAAAATAACCGCCATGCTTCGGCGTGGTAAGGGTGAAAAGGTGAGGTAAAAGCTCACCGGATCTTTTGGCAACAGAAGATGCCGTACGCCTTATAGGTTGTAAGGTCATGTATATCGGCGCACGTAGGATGGCTCGTCCGATGCCGAGGGGTAGACCGCTTGAGCCTGTTGGTGACAACAGGATTAGATAAATGGCAGACACTTTATATTTCGGTATAAAGGACAGAACCCGGCTTATCGGCAAACTGCATTTTTATTTTCTACTAAAAATATCCATCCTAATCAATAAATCCTTATCTTTATTGGCATCGATCAAGAGTTTTTCAGTATCATGACAGAAGTAAAATCACGCATCCAAAAAATAAAGGAATTCCTGAACTGGGCAATTCATTTCGTTACTTACGATATCTGGCGAATTACAGAAAATGAAGTAAGCGGACTAAAAGTCATTTACATCAATGCAATCAAAACGATCATTCTGGCTATTCGTGGGTTTCAAAGCGAAAACCTACAAACAAGAGCTTCGGCTTTAACATATAATACATTACTGGCAATTGTTCCGCTACTGGCCGTTCTTTTGGGTATTGCCAAAGGCTTTGGATTTCAGAATACTGTCCGGACAACGTTATTGGATTATTTCCCCGGACATCAAGTCGAATTAGACAAAGCATTTGAATTTGTTGATAGCTATTTAGCCCAGGCACAAGGTGGAGTTATCATCGGTATCGGTTTAATCCTGCTGTTTTATACAGTCATCAGTCTGATATCGTCTATCGAAGATACATTCAATGATATTTGGCAAATCAACAAATCCCGTCCCTGGCTACGTAAGGTAACCGATTACCTGGCTCTATTCGTCATCATGCCGATCTTGTTGATTTCATCAAGTGGTATCTCCATTTTCTTATCGACACTCCAAAATTCATTCTTACAGCACTATCTGTTTCTTACGCCCATTGTTGAATTAATTCTGACCATCACGCCCTATGTATTTACCTCTCTGGCTTTTACCGGACTATACATTGCCTTACCCAATACAAAAGTAAAGTTTCTGAACGGATTGATCGCCGGAATTATTTCCGGATGTGCTTTCCAGTTTTTCCAACTGGTATATATCAGCGGACAGATTTGGGTAAGCAAATATAACGCTATTTATGGTAGTTTCGCTGCTTTGCCACTCTTACTCTTGTGGTTACAATTATCCTGGCTGATTTGTCTGTTTGGTGCTGAATTGTCGTATGCTTCCCAGAATGTAAAAAAGTTCAGTTTCGAACGAGACAGTACGCACATCAGCCGGCGTTACAAAGATTTTCTTACCTTACTGATAGCAACACTTATCATTAAGCGCTTTGCCGAAGGCGGACATCCCTATACAGCCGACAAACTGTCGGTCATGTATAAAATTCCCATCCGAATTACTACACAAATTCTTTATAGTCTAACGGAGCTAGGAATTATTTCGGAAGTTGTCATCGGCAACGACAACCGGATTATTCATTATCAGCCGGCTATCGATATCAACAAGATCAGTGTAGGTTCTCTCTTCGACAAAATAGATCGGCACGGATCCGAGAACTTCAAGATTGATACAGAAAAACTCTTCCATAAAGAATGGGGAACTTTACTCAAAATCAGAGAAGATATGATCCGTAGTAACGATAAAATCCTGCTGAAAGATCTTTAGACAGGATCTTAAAAGTTCATTGACATGTATATGCCACAAGCTCCGTTGCCGGCAACGGGACTAATTGTCAAGTTATGTTCCTTGGCAAACGGACGTGTAAAGATGTATGAACTGCCTGCACCAATGACTGCTCCAGCCGCTACATCCCACCAATCATGTTTCTTTCCGTAAACACGACTCCAGCCGACGTAGGTAGAAACAACGTAAGCCGGAATACCCCATTTCCAGCCATAACGACGTTGAATGAAAGCCGCACCGGCAAAAGAAACCGATGTATGCATCGAGGGGAAAGAGTGCGTATCACTTCTATCCGGTCGTTCTTTCTTGACTATATATTTCAATGCATACGTCAAGCCGACAGTTGTGACACCCGACAAGGCACCTTGCTTTAATCCTTCCCAGTCCTGCAAAGCTAATACAGTAGCCAAGCTAGCCACTGGTGTGACAAAAACCAATACATCACCCGAAGTTCGTACAGCCTTGCGGCTACCTGTCACTTGCAGCTCCTGCCCTATCGCAGAGAAACACATACATAAAGCCAGAAAGGCTGACAACACATATCTTGACATGACTTATTCAAAGAATATAAATAATTTAGGTATAAACACAATAAATCCCACAATAGCAGCCGTTATTGCCAATATCAGAACAGCTCCGGCAGCCAGATCTTTCGTCCGCTTTATAGCTTCGTTATATTCCGGCGAGACTAAATCCGCCAAAGCCTCAATCGACGAATTAATTGCCTCCGCCGCCAATACCAGACCGATGGCAAAGGCTATGACAATCCATTCTTCTGCTGAAAGATTCAACAGAAAACCGGCCAATAATACACAGACTGCAGCAAAGCAATGAATCCAAGCATTATGCTCGTATCGTACCAACAACCAAATGCCATGGAAAGCATACTTGAAACTCCGCAACCTTTTTCGCCACGTAAAACCACTATTCTTCATACGCTTTCTTACCAATGATAATGATGCTTGGGTGGTTTGGGCGGTTTCGGACCTTTATGATGATGCTTAGGCGGCTTCGGATGTTTATGCGTATGATGATGAACCGTACAGGAAGAAAATCCCATACTGACAATAGTAATACCTAAGAGATACAACCACTTTTTCATATGCAATTTATCAGCGTAAAGTTAGACAAAAAAAGGCTGCTGAGAACATCAACAACCTTTGTGGAGCTGGAGAGATTCGAACTCTCGTCCAAACGAGGAACCAATCTGCTTTCTACATGTTTATCTTCGCCTTCGATTGTCGGGAACAAGCAAGACCGAAGCCACCCACTTGAACCTTATCCTCTAAAATTTCATCTAACGCCCGAGGCGTGCGTCAGACTATCTCCGATATTGCTGCACCACCGTATCGGAACGCTTCGGAGCAACAGCATCCGGGTGATGTCACGTCCCCGCAACTTTTGCAGGGATTAAGCTTCAATCTACTGTTCTTCGATTAAGCAGCGAGAGCGTAATTGTTTTCGCCAGTTAATTGTTCGCCGTCTGAGATTTAAGTGCTAGCCGACCACGCACTACATGCTTACAAACCGCTTCTACCCGCTGTCAAAACCGGTCAGCCCC